>VAOV01013927.1_pt1 | contig 23263 bp, 15 predicted proteins | sample 3393941 | NCBI WGS metagenome assembly VAOV01 (sample SAMN08290427, study PRJNA428436) | hydrothermal vent metagenome | isolation source: Deep-sea hydrothermal vent chimney | place: Indian Ocean: Southwest Indian Ridge | depth 2398 m m
GGAGTCAGCTACCGCTGATTAAGGCCATTTTTACCCTAGTGTAGCATCGGGAAAAAGTGTTACTCGGATGTACCTCGCTACATTCGCACCGCAGGTGCTCAAGCAGGGATATGTTGCTACGCAACTTCACCCTGGTTTGCTGGGGCAAACTAAAATTGGCCTTAATCTGCGATGCTGACTCCGGCTCCGTCGATTACTTTGTTTCACAAAGCAATCTACTACGCAGCAGTTGTTGAGCGTCGCTCAAGTGTTTTTACACATTCGTACCGAATGTGTTCGTTTTCATCTATGATGAGGCACTTTTTTAGCAGTTTCAGCTCAGCTAATTTGATATGAAAGAGAGCATAAATTATTTAAATTGACGCGCTACAATATAAGCGCGAAGCGATAGAAAGGTTTTGTAGTGATTGCCAGAAATTTGTTTTCTAAGTCTAGAACAGTGCTATTAAGTAGCGCACGATAATAGTAAAAAAAATTATTTTGTGTAAGATAAGTTATCTGTTGAAACGCATGGACGAAACTGAAGCTCGTGAATACACTTTATACATGGATAGGTAATACCGATATCAAGAATATGCAGCAAAACGAACATGCTGCTATTTCGACGATAGCACTGCAAAACCCCCAAGCATTCGACCGTATATTTATCTTTGCCAATGATTGGGAAAGTGATTGGAAACCCTATGAGAAGTGGTTAATAAAGAAACTCAGAGAATCCGGTCGTCCATCCGACAATGTTTCAATATTTAAAGCTAATATAGCAGGCCCAACCGATTACCCTACAATAATAAGAGAAACAGAAAAGTGGGTTTCAAAGCTATCAGAAGAAAGTAAAGAGCTTTATATCAATATTACCTCCGGTACACCCGCAATGAGCGTAGCATCGGTACTAGTCGGTAAAGGTAAACACAACACGTATTTCATTCAGTCTAAACGTGATAACACCATCGAAAATGTTGATGTACCAGTCGATTTTGGTAAGACCTATGTTAAATCAGCTGCGAAAAGCATCGCAGATAAAGCTGTAAAAGCGCCTTCATCTCACAAACAGTTCGACAATATTATTGCTCAGTCACAGATAATGCAAAATCTAATCACAAAAGCTAAGCGAGTAGCTGAAACCGAGCTTGAGTTGCCAGCTTTAGTGTTGGGTGAGACGGGAACGGGTAAAGAAGTCATTGCAAATGCTATTCATGCGGCAAGTCCTAGAGCTGGCAAGCTACTCAAAACCGTTAACTGCGGAGCATTGCCAGAGTCTCTAGTAGATTCTATTTTGTTTGGACATGTTAAAGGTGCTTTCACTGGCGCAAACGAAAAACACGAGGGTTTATTTGAACAAGCCAATGGCGGCACATTATTTCTTGATGAAGTAGGGGAGTTAACGCCGAGTGTTCAAGTAAAGCTGTTACGAGCGTTACAGCAGGGCGAAATTACCAGAGTTGGAGACAAAAAAACGATTACAGTAGATGTAAGGATCATTGCCGCGACTCATAGGGATTTGCTGGAACTTGTTGAGCAAGGTGAATTCAGGGAAGACTTATTCTATCGCCTAGCAGTTGGTCTACTACATATTCCACCACTTAGAGAACGCCTTGAAGATATTGAGCCATTAGTCTTGGAATTAGTTGATGAACTCAACCAAGCAGCTAACAAATATCCAGGTTATAAAAGTAAGAGTATTTCCGAAAAGGGAATAAAGTTTATCAAGTCACAGCCTTGGCACGGCAACATCCGAGAGTTATGGAACACAATTAATCGTGCTTTTCTGTGGTCAGACGCAGAATCAATCACCGACGTAGATATTCGAAACGCCCTCATAATTCGTAATCCAACAACTGATGAGTCAGACGTGTCTTTATCACTTGGTCAACGAGTAGATATAAATAACCTTGTTGAAAAATATAAGAAAAAGTATGTAAAAGCGGCAATGAAAGCTGCGGGTAATAACAAAACGAAAGCAGCAAAAATGATAGGCTTAAATAGCCAACAAGTGATCACTAAGTGGATAGAAACACTTGGAATAGAAATAGAGTAGTATGCCTACAGCGCTATTGAATAAAAACTTGGCACTCGACCTGCAATTTAAGGAATAGGGAAATCAATCGGAATGAAGCAATCGATGAATTTTGAGTTTTTACGAAATGACTGGCCTGAGCTAGCTGACTTTGGCGGCTACGCTGAAGAATACATCTATTCAGATCCTGTTGGCTCGCTTATTAAACTGCGCTCATACAGTGAACATTTGGTTGGCTGGATTTATCGAACTTTAAAGTTACCTTGCTTACCTCGCGCAACATTCAACGAACAGTTAAAGGGTGAGGACTTTGTTCAGCTGTCATCGTCGGCAATTCTAGATAAGTTTCATTTACTTAAAAACTTGGGCAACAAAGCCGTTCATGATAACAAGGGCACCACCGCTGATGCATTGTTTGCGGTTAAGCAAGCATACCATGTCGGTGCGTGGCTATATTGTGCGTTTCACAACGTACAAAGCGATGCTATTCCGGCATTCAAAGAAGTAGAAAAACCTGACGGCCAATTAAAGAAAAAGCTTGAGCAAAGTGAAGCATTGCATAAACAAGCAATGGCTGAGTTAGAAGAGCAGCGCAAAGCCTATCAAGAGCTACTTCAAAAGAATAAGCAGGCTACAGCGGTCGCCGATAAAGCTGCAATGCAATACTTTACTGATTTCAGCAAAGTAGCCTCTCAAACTTTAAATTTCGATGAAAACGCTACTCGAAAATATCTCATCGACTCAGAATTGAGAGAAGTGGGTTGGAATGTATCTGATGATGGCACATCCACAGAACAAGTTGGTCAAGAAATAGAAGTCCAATATCAACCAACGAAGACGTTTATCGGTTATGTGGATTATGTACTGTGGGATGACGACGGCAAGCCACTTGCAGTAATAGAAGCTAAGCGAACTTCAAAAGATGCTCGGCTTGGTAAAAAGCAAGCAAAGGATTATGCCGATGCACTAGAGAAACAGTATGGGCAGCGTCCTGTTATGTTTTATACCAACGGGCACGACATATACATCTGGGATGATGTTCAAAAGTACCCACCCCGTAAAATCTATGGTTATTACTCCAAAAGCTCATTGCAGCATTTAGTAAAGTTTCAGCGAGTCGAGAAGCAGCCGTTATCATCGGTTGAAATAGATCACGGTATCGCTGGCCGACGCTATCAATTAGAAACCATCACACGTGTTCATGAGACGTTCGAACTAAAGCGCCGGAAGGCATTAATCGTTCAAGCTACGGGCACTGGTAAAACGAGGGTTTCAATAGCGTTAACTAAATCACTCCAAGAAGCCAAGTGGGCAAAACGAATTTTATTTTTATGTGACCGCAAAGAGTTGCGTAAACAAGCCAACAAAGCTTTTGTCGATTTCTTGCAAGCTAAGCCTTATGTGGTGGGTAAGAGTGAAAAGAAATATCGCGACAGTGCGCGTATTTTTATCGCTACTTACCCAGGCATGATGAGCATCTATGAAGAGTTCGACGTGGGTTATTTCGATCTGATTATCGCAGACGAATCACATCGTTCTGTTTATAACGTGTTTGGTAATATCTTTAAATATTACGATTGTCTGCAAGTCGGTCTTACGGCGACGCCAGTAGAAATGGTATCTCGCTCTACCTGCCAGCTATTTGGTTGCGACTACAAAAGCCCAACGGCGAATTACCCACTGGAAAAAGCCATTGCAGAAGATCACTTAGTGCCATTCGATATCATGACAATGACTACTAAGTTTCTACGAGAAGGGATAAATCAGCGCTCATTAACCGATGAGCAAATCGCAGAACTAGAAGACAAGGGTGAAGACCCAAACGAGCTAGAGTTTAATGCTCAAGACATCGATAAAGCGGTTATGAACCTTGATACCAATCGTCAAATTATTCGAAACTTGATGGAAAATGGTATCAAAGACAAAGACGAACAGCTCATTGGTAAATCGATTATCTTCGCTCGCCGTATCGACCACGCTCGTTTGCTCAAAGAATTGTTTGACGAAATGTATCCAGAGTTAAGTGATGGCTTCTGTGAAGTTATTCACTCTGACGAACCACGTGCAGAAGCACTCATCGATCAGTTCAAAGGAATAGAAGGCGAGCCAGAGAAAGATATCACTCTAGCAATATCGGTAGATATGTTAGATACGGGTATTGATGTGCCAGAAGTGGTCAATTTAGTGTTCGCAAAACCTGTTAAGTCAAAGGTTAAATTCTGGCAAATGATTGGACGTGGTACACGTTTATGCCCCGATCTATTTGGCAAGGGCAAAGACAAAACGCGCTTCTTAATATTTGACCATTGGAATAACTTTGACTATTTCGAATTCGATTATGAGGAAATCGAGCCAACTATTACCAAATCGTTAGCTCAGAAGCGTTTTGAAATGCGTATGCTGCTTGCCTCTACTGCACTTAACAAGTTTGAACGCGAGTCGTTCTTAGTAGTAGCTAAGTTGCTAAAACAAGATATCGATTCACTTGATAAACGCAATATCAATATTCGCGATAGCTGGCAAATTGTCGAGCAAATGTCAGATGAAAAACTGCTAAATCAATACGCAAGACAGACGGTACATTTACTAGAAACCGAAATCGCACCGCTGATGCAATGGCTTGACACCCGCAAACAGAGTAAAGCCATACGATGGGACATTCTCATTGCGCAAACTCAGCAAACTTTGTTTGAAGCGCCAACTGAGCTTGGCGAATTAAAAGCTGAAATCTTCTCTGTAATTGACCGTTTACCAGTCAATATGAAACAAGTCCAAGATAAGGCTGAATACATTAAACTGTTGCTCAGCGATGAATATTGGCTTTTTCCAACCTTTGAAAAGCTGGAGCAATCTCGTTTAGCACTGCGTGATATCATGTGGCTTCTAGAAGGAGAGATTTTACCGCCTCCTGCACCAACAAAATTGCTCGATATTAAGGAAGATGCTGCTGAATATGAAATCAGTGCTCGCGCTTCCAAAATTGAATCTATTGATTACAAGATTTATTTGCAGAAGGTTGAAGAAGCATTAAAACCAATTTTTGATAGCCATCCGGTATTACAAAAGATTAGAAACGGCCAGGCTGTTTCCGAAAGCGAGGTTTTACAGTTAAACAGTATTATCCATACACGTCATGCTGATGTGGATATTGAAACGCTAAAATCGTTTTATCCAGAGTCGAGTAAGTCGCTTGATACATTACTTCGAAGCATTGTTGGTATGGATGCGAAATACATTGAAAAAAGTTTTACCGAGCACTTACAAAACCATCGTATGAACGCACAAGCACAGCGTATAATCGATATGTTAGTCGGTCATATCGCTCGCAGCGGCGGCATAAAAATGGCCGACTTAGACAAAGCGCCATACAACCGAATTTATGAAGGTGTATTAGGTAACAGTGAAAACGATGTTTTCGCTTTGCTAAAATCACTCGAACTACCTGACCCTATCTCAACGATTGAAGGAAGAAGTGATTAAGGGAATGAAAATGACTGGTACAACAGAATCGCGGTTGAGTATGCGACTAAAACTATTACACGAATCAGGAGACCATCTGTATCCGGTTCGAATGAAAAATACTCAAACGGGCAAGGTTGCATTTCGCGTTAGCGAAAAAGGTAATAAACTCAATGATTGTATTGAAGTTGATTGTGAACAAACCATGTTGGATTACGTGGTAAAAAAAGGTTTTTCGGTAAGAGCAAAGACACTTCCTAACACCAAAAAACGCGAAGGCTTGTACGGCATTAACAAACGCTCCATCACATCTTACCAACTCACGTAATTTAACCAGCGATTTGAACAGTTATCGCCCGTGCCTTTATGTTGGCGCGGGCACCTGAAGTATAAAGAGAACACAATGATCACAGGCGAATTAAAAAGCAGCGTAGACAAACTTTGGTCTGAATTTTGGACGGGAGGCATCGCGAACCCACTTACCGTTATCGAGCAGATCACTTTCTTAATGTATGCCCGTTTACTCGATTTACACGAGCAGCGCGATGAAAAACGTGCGCAGCTGCGAGGCACCAGTTTTAAGCGACGCTTTAGCGAGGAACAGCAACATATTCGTTGGCATCGTTTCCATCATCAAGATGCAGATACCATGTTAAAAGTGGTGCGAGACGAAGTATTCCCGCATTTTAAAGACATCGCTGGTGAAGGTTCATTGTTTAGCGGTTTTATGAAAGACGCCCAATGCATGATCCAAAAGCCAACGTTAATGCTCTCGGCGGTTGAGATGATCAATAAACTGCCATTAGAAGATAGTGATACCAAAGGTGATTTGTACGAATACCTCCTGAGCAAACTCACTACAGCAGGCATTAACGGTCAGTTTCGAACACCGCGCCATATCATTCGCGCTATGGTAGAAATGTTAGACCCAGAGGTAAATGACCGCATATGCGACCCTGCCTGTGGCACGGCTGGTTTTTTAAGCGTTGCATATGAATACCTATTAGAGAAATACACCTCTCCAGAGGGTATTCATACCGAAACGGTTATCGATGAAAAAGGCCAAGAGCAGCAGGTAAAAATTTACAGTGGTGACCTGTTACTTGAGCACCGTGACCATGTAGACACCGACATGTTCCACGGTTTTGACTTTGACTCGACCATGTTACGTATTGCTGCAATGAACTTAGTCATGCACGGTATTTCCGAGCCAGATATTCATTATCAAGACACCTTAAGTGGTCGTTTTTCCGAGCGCCATCCAGAGCAAAGTAAAGATGCCTTTTCGATGATTTTAGCCAACCCACCATTTAAGGGTAGCTTAGACGAAGAAGACGTAGACGATGCCATTTTACGTATGGTCAAAACCAAAAAGACCGAGCTGTTATTTGTAGCGCAAATTCTTCGTATGCTGAAAAACGGTGGGAAAACGGCGATTATCGTTCCAGACGGCGTTTTATTCGGCTCATCAAAAGCGCACCAACAATTGCGTAAACACATCGTAGAAAATAACGAATTACAAGGAGTGGTATCACTGCCTTCAGGTGTATTTAAGCCGTACGCGGGCGTTTCGACGGCGGTTTTGTTTATCACCAAAGGCTCTTTGACCGACCATGTTTGGTTCTATGATTTACAAAACGACGGCTTCTCGTTAGACGATAAACGCACCATCATCAAAGAAAACGACTTGGAAGATTTAGTTGCGTCGTTTAAAGCTCGTGATAAGAACGCTGCTGAAACTGAAGAAAACGACCGCATTGTTACAGACGACAAAAAACACTTCTGGGTCAGCAAAACCGATATCGCTGCCAATAAATATGATTTATCCATCAACCGCTATAAAGAAGTGGTCTACGAAGAAGAACAATACGAAGCACCGAAAGAGATCTTGGGTAAATTAGTGGATTTAGAAAATGAAATTTTGGCAGACCTTAAAGAACTAGAGGCAATGCTATGAGTTGGCCTTTAGCTAATTTAGGTGATGTAGCTACTTTCATTAATGGCGATAGAGGTAAAAATTACCCATCTAAAGGTTCATTTGTAGAGTCCGGCATACCTTTTATTAATGCAGGTAATCTAGAATCAGGCGATTTACTATCGGACACATTTAATTTCGTAACCGAAGAAAAGTATGATTCTTTGCGAAGCGGAAAGGTAGAAGATGGCGACATATTGTTTTGTTTACGTGGCTCTCTTGGAAAATATGCCGTTGTAAGAAATATAGATAAAGCTGCAATTGCGTCTTCTCTAGTGATAATGAGACCAAATACAAACGTAGATTTGGACTACCTAAAGAATTATTTAGCGAGCACTCTTTGTAAACGAGAAATTGAGCAATTTGAAAACGGGGCTGCACAACCCAATTTATCCGCTACTGATGTTAAAAAGTTTAAAATCCCACTACCACCACTCGACGAGCAAAAGCGAATTGCGGCGATTTTAGATAAAGCTGATGCTATCCGCCGTAAACGTCAACAAGCCATCGATCTCGCCGACGAATTCCTCCGCAGCGTGTTTTTAGATATGTTCGGCGATCCTGTGACCAATCCTAAAGGGTGGGAAGTAAAGCCTTTGTCAGAGTTAATAGCCAAGGGAGATAAATTAAACTATGGAGTTGTTCAGCCTGGCGATAATGTTAAGGATGGTGTGCCATTAATTAGGTCTGGGGACTTAGCAGAAGCAGGTACAGATCTAAACTCAATAAGAAAGGTCTCTGAAACTATTGATGAAAAGCATAGAAAATCTCGACTGAAAGGTAATGAGATATTAATCGCATGTGTAGGATCCATCGGTAAAGTAGGGTGGGTAAACGAATCAATGATAGGTTGGAATATTGCTAGGGCTGTTACAAGAATTCCGCTAAGCAACGATGTAAACCGCGAATATGTATACAGGTATCTACAAAGTCCAGTTATTCAGGGGTATTTTCAAAGAGAAACTAGAGCAGTAGCACAGCCAACCCTAAATGTAAGTTTAATTGGAAAAACTCCGATAGCTTTACCGCCTAAAGAACTCCAAGAAGAGTTTCTTAAAACATTTTCCAAAGTTGGCAGTATTAAACGAAAGTTTAGTGAAAGTGGAACATGTGACAGCGAACTGTTTGACTCACTTAGCCAACAAGCTTTCGCAGGAGAGCTGTAGAGCCTAACTAAATAACGACAAGGATGTTTTGTGTCACGATTACTCAACGCTATTGAAGAATGCTAATTATTCGGTATTAATCCACAATATGAAAAAACATCAGTGAATACCTAGATTGCGCATTAAACGATAGTGAACAAAGCAAAGCAAGTGACGTTCGAATTTTTGAGGTGACTAACCTTCGATACCCATCAGCAAGAATATTAAAAGCCCATGTGTTTGGGCAATAATCTGGCTCAATAAACCAAAACTAATTAAAAGGATTTAAAAGTATGCAGGAAAACAAGGAATCTCAGTTTTTTACTAATATCGATACAGATAAACTATGCAAACTAGTTGAGCAAGCAAAGGAATCAATCATTTATGCCGCACCAGGTCTTCGATTTGCGGTGGCTGAAAAGTTAGTAGAAGCAGCTTTTCATCTTGGTGAAGAGATGACTATCGTCTGCCTGGATGCCGATGAAAAGTCGATCAGAATGGGCTTTGGTGACATTGAAGCAATTTCCCACTTAAATACCCACGGTATCAACATAAACCATATTTCAAACTTACGCTTTGCTCTAATCATCATAGATGGAGAAGGATATAGTTTTACCCCAACCGCGCTATATTTAGAAAGTGAACAATCTACTAGCTTAGGCTTTAATGCCGTTAAGTTGACGCCTCAGCAAGCACAAGAAGCATCTACACGTTTATCACCAGCAGCCAAAGCAATTGCGTTAGCAGCGTGTAAAACATCCGAGCAACGTGCAGAAGTAGCAGATACTATTCCTGAAATTCCTAATAATCCATTGGGTGAAAACACGATTGAGTCAATTGAAAGCTCGATAAAAAGTAACCCCCTAGTAAAGTTCGATGTAACTCGGCAAGTCAGGGTTTATAGCTCATATTTGCAGTATGTTGAATTATCAATGACAGGAGCAGCAGTTCAGCGTCAAAAAATAACCATGCCAGAGGCATTGCAAGCTGTAGGCACTGACAAAACTAAGCTAGAAGGTCGCTTTAAGACAAGTTTCGATTTATTAGCAAAAAATCACGAACTTTCTTCCAAAGAGTTGGAAAAACACTTAAAAGACATCCGAGACCAGTTTACTTCATCATTGGGCAAAGACAGGGGGCGAGTGTTACTGGTTCGTAATAAAGAACTGTTCTTACAGAAAATCGATGCTCTTAAAGAAAAGCTAGTGAAGCACGGCGAAGCGGTGCAAAAGAATTTACAGCAAAGTATCGACGACTCTAAAAAAGCTATTACAGATTTATATCTACCAATTTTAAAAGTTAACCCACCTGAACGAATGACGATTAAAGTGGGAGATCCAACGAATGACGCAAAAATTAAAGAGTGGGTAATGGATCAGTTGGATGAAGTGTTCCCTTATGCAGAAAAGCTAATCAAAAAAATGGAACTTAGGTGTGAGTTTAAAGATTTAACCTACGAAACCCTCAATAAGAAGGAGTTTATAGAAAATGTAAAAAACGCCTTTAAATATGAGGATTGGGATAAAGCCTACGAAGAGTCTATTGCAGCGGCTAGAGGTTAATTATTTTTATCTTAAAGTAATTATATTTACTATTAAATAAGCGTGATTTAATTAATGTCTATATAAAACAATGTTATACGTGATGGTCTGATTTTCGCTATCTCATGTGTATCCAAACATATGAGGAAGAATAGATGACCTTTATTGTGAAAGAAGATGATCGACTTTTAATTGCCCCAGACCTTACAAACAGCCAGCACGCGCAGACAAGAGAAGGGCAAAGAGGGATATCTAAAAAGCAGGTAATGCTTGCTTACAAATATGGTCGCGTTATTCACGCAAGACGCGCTACTTACTATGTTATTGGTAAAAAAGAAATTGAAAGATATGGCTCTATTGAGCCGGAATTAAAAGCGATGAATGGAATCCAGCTTGTTGTGTCGTCAAACGGAACAGTATTGACAGCCTTCCGAAACAAAGATCTCAGAAAGATCCGTCCATTCAAGCACAGCCATAAACACTTACATTAATTTGCAGTTGATTGAATTGAGTCAATCTAAGTTAAAAGGATAGAAACAAAAATGAGTCTAAAAAAGTTCGCAGTAGCAAAAGCAAGAGCACTCCCAGTTATTATTCTGGCAGATACCAGTGGAAGTATGTCGGTAGAAGGAAAAGACGAAGCGCTGAATGAAGCCATTCAGAACATGGTGTCTACATTTAAACAAGAATCAGCGCGACAAGCTGAAATTCACGTGGGGCTAATTACTTTTGGTGGCGAAAGCGCAGAAATGCATTTACCACTGGCTAAAGCTTCCGAAATTGAGGCTATGCAACCACTAACTGCATCTGGTCGCACACCAATGGGTCATGCATTTGAATTGGCTACAGAGGTGCTAGAAGATAAAGAAATTATTACCTCCCGCGACTATCGCCCTGTACTAATTTTACTTTCTGACGGTATTCCAACCGACAGTTGGCAAGCTGGTTTAGAACGTTTAACTAACAGTGAGCGAGGTCAAAAAGCCAGTCGCTTTGCAATGGCAATAGGGGCTGAAGCTAATATCGATGTACTCGAAGCCTTCAACAATGACTTAGAAGCGCCAGTATTTAAAGGTAATGAAGCCAGAGATATTCACCGCTTTTTTAGAGCAGTCACAATGAGCGTAACAGCTCGCTCTCAAAGTAGAACGCCTAACGAACTTGCCCCTATCAACTTTGATGAGTTAGATAACGATGACGATGATTTAGGCTTAGACCTAGAAGGCTTGTGATGAGCATTCGCCATTTAAGCGTTTCTGTTATTGGGCCTGGTCATTTGTTAAATGGTCAGGCTAATCAAGATTCAGTGCTAGTAAAGCGAGTGCCAAATGGTTGGCTAGCTGTGGTTTGCGATGGCATGGGGTCTAAGCCTCATTCGGATATAGGATCAAGGCAAGCATGTCGAGCTGCTTTTGAAGTTATCAAAACGGTTGATTTCAATATTGAGAGCAAATCGCTTATCAAGCGGATTTACCAACATTGGCTGGACTCGCTTGGCGATATTAAAGCCAGCGATGCGGTGACAACGTGTTTGATTGCTTGGGTTTCTGATGAAGGAGAGCTTAGAACGTTTCAGTTAGGTGACGGATTAATTTTAACTCCGCAACAGGCAACTGAGCAGCTAGATACAAACGATTTTGGCAACGTCACTACAGGCTTGGGAAAATCTAAACAGTTTTCAGACTGGCAAGTTTCAAAGCAGCGATTGAAAGTAGGCGATGTGATTGCGTTGATGACAGACGGTATTAGTGAAGATCTTAATCAAGGTATGGAACTGGCGTTCGTTAATTCGATTGTAGAAAGCACTAATGGCAAAAGCATTAGACAAGCCAAGGCTTGGTTAAAAAATGAATTTAGGAACTGGGGTACACCTAATCACACAGATGACAAAACACTTGCATTAATGGTTTTGAGCTAGCTGTGCAGAATAAGGGATATAAAAATGGCAAGTGGACAAACTAAAAAACGGATAGTTACTGACACTTTTGGACAAGATTTTGAGTTAGTTAAAAAAATTGGACACGGTGGGCAAGGAGTTGTTTGCTCAACTCAGATTGATAACGTGCTGGTAAAAATGAGTACGCAGCCAGACAAAAATAAAAAAAGAAAATGGCTTGAGCATGTTCATTGGTTAATGAGGCAGCCTTTAGAGCAATTAAACATTGCTAAACCCTTTTCGCGCATTGCTATGAAAGGAAATAACTTTGGTTATGCAATGGAACTGATGGACGGGTTAATTCCACTAGAAAAAGTTATGAATGAAACTGAAGAGTTAATCGCTTCAGAGGGGTCAATAGAGCATTACTTATTAACAGGTGGCTTAAAGCGTCGGATGACTATTTTGGCAAAGCTTGCCAGAACACTGTCAGATCTCCATGCGAGGGGGTTAGCTTATGGTGATTTATCACCAGCTAATATATTTGTTTCAGAAAACGCTGATTACTCTGAAGTATGGCTGATTGATTGTGACAATATCTGTATTAATCAGCGCGAAAGCTTTGATTCAGTAGAACAAGAAGGGCAGGCAGGTCGAATCTTTAGCCCAGGGTTTGGTGCTCCAGAAGTAGTTAATGGCGATAGTCTTGTTTCGTCGCTAACAGATGCATGGAGTTTTGCAGTTGTTGCGATGAAATTATTGACAACTAATCACCCATTTATTGGTGAGGTGATTGAAAATGGTACACCTGAAGACGAAGAGCGTGCGTTTGCGGGAGAGCTGCCTTGGATATACCACCCAACAGATCATTCTAATGCCCTCGATGAAGATTATCCCAAAGGCATACCACTAGAACTGGTAGCGTTAAACCCACTTTATAGTTTATTCGAGCAGTGCTTCAACGCGGGTAAAGACGAACCACTAGCTAGGCCAAGTTTAGCTGAATGGGCGGAGGTTCTGGAAAAGCTTACGCATATGCTAGTGAAGTGCCAAAACAGCGAATGCAATGCTTCTTTTAACTATGTGGTCCGTGACCGAAAACTAGAATGTCCTTTCTGTGAATCGTTAATGGGCGGCCGCCAAATTTTGTATATTCGTAACTATTTGTACGATGAGTCGATCACGGCTTTAGAAAATGCTGATGTTCGTGATGCTTACATAAATACTGGGTGCAACCAAACGCTTAATATTGGTGAAACCATTGTAATTAAAAACTCTTGTCCTGGTTCCCTGTACTGGCCTGAATCACAAGAACTATTATCCCTAAGCTTTTCAAAAGAGGGTTTAGAGATCACTCCGATAGGTGCTAAATCTTTTGAGATGGGTTTTGCAGACTTTAGGTCAGAACTCGACAAACATAAACTTCAAACGTTCAACTCTAAAACGCCCATATCTGCCTCAACAAGAGCGAATAGGTGGTTAATAATTGTGCCGATCGTTGATACGCCGGAGCCACAAATAGCTAATTTATTTAGGTTGAGGTGGTAGGCTGATGATTACGCAAGACTTAAGACATTTAACTCAAGAAACGATTATTGAAATTGCCATTGAAGAGGAGGCTATCTCGGCGCTTGATATTAAGCAAGATATCTCTTTTCATGTAATCCACGATGAGCTGTTTATAAAGCAAAATGAGCTTTTGGCACAAGTTACCAATGCAGAAGTATTTGATAGCTATGGTGATATTGAGCACTTTATTTGGATACCAATCTCTAAGCAAGAAAACAAGGTGCTTATTCAGACGATACCTTGCTTACCAAATTATTTTGATTTTCACGAGCTACAAGTGTCTGTAGACGAGAACATTATTGAGCAAGTTTCTAAACTTGCAAAGCTAAAAAATAAAGACATTGATAGCGTAGCGGAATGGCTAAAAAGCGAGTTTGTACTTGAAGTTAATAATCAGTCGAAAGTGTTAACGGCGGTATCTAATGCAAGCGTCGCGGATAATAGAGGGTTAACGATTGTAGGTAAAAATAGCTTACTTGAAGTGCAATTTACGCCCGAACAAAGAGTGTGGGCGAAATCAGTTAAAAAGCTACATCGTAAAATTAAGTTCAATTTAAGTTCGTTGGATTGTGAGTTGTCGTTTGTTGACTATACGGTTGCAGCTCGCATTCAAGATCCTTTAGTTAAGCAAAAACTTGAGGAGTTAAATCGTGATAATTCAACATACATAAACTTGTGGAACCAATACAACCAAAAAGTTAAAGAAAAGGCGGTGGAACTTGCCAATAACGCTGGCTTTGTTCGTTATATCAAAATTGATAAAGAAGATTCAGTTGATGGTGTTAAGTGGAAGTTCTACTTCCAAGAAAAAGATATTGAGAAAGTTAAACAGATTGCCGCAACTTTAAGAGAAGAGCCTAACCATACGTTAGAGATAAACAAGCGCTTGCCTAGCTGGTTAGAGAATAATATTGGTGATATCGGGCTTGAGAAGGATGAAAAGGTAGAAAGTATTTCTGCTAGATTTTCGGGGCACACTAATCAGTATATAACGCTCAATTTAAACTCTTACGGAAAGCCTGAAGAAAAAGGTGTAATTTATTTGTCGATTAGTGGCTCAATTGTGCAGACGCAGCGACGCGAGCAGGCTAGGGATTCTATTACAAACTTCTTGAACCCAATGAAAGATCTACGTCTGTTATTGGAAGACCAAGATTTTAGTATCTCTAGGCAAAAGCAGGCCAAACACAAACTGAAGCCGCTAACCGCAGCCGCGCAAAGTTCATTCAAAGGTGAGCCAACAGCAAAGCAGATAGAAGCACTAGACGTTGCTTTGAATACCCCTGATATAGCGTTAATTCTTGGGCCTCCAGGTACAGGCAAAACCCAAGTTATTAGTGCGCTACAAAATAGGTTGGCGGAAGAACACAAAAGTAATTTAACGGGGCAAATACTACTTACCAGCTATCAAAATGATGCGGTGGATAATGTCATTGCCAGATCTGAAGCGTTTGGTATTCCTGCTATTAGAGCGGATGACAACACGCGCGCCCCCTTTCTTTTGGAGCAATGGAGCAAGAAACAAATACATAATTTGACTGAAGTTGCGAATGAGTTAGCTCAAAACGATAGCAGTTATAAAATTATAAATAATATTCGAAAAGACATAGCAGCCATATTAGCGTCACGTGTAGATAAAAAGCAAAAACACGAGCGTATAAAAAGTCTTCTTGAAGATATTGATAACCTTAGAATAAACCACGGTTTTGATATACCTCAGTCCCTGAAGGCAAAACTTGAGCAACAGTTTGACACTCAAGTTGATAAGAACAACCCGCCTTCTAATGGTTTGTTGCTACGCCAAGTTAGAGGTTTACGAACCTCTGAGCGAGCGTATGACGATGATGGCTATGAACAGTCTTTCAAGTGTCTATCCGCTTTACGCAGAACAGGGCGATTTAAAGAAGAAGTAGAAGCTCTAGATGAAATTATCGAGAAGCTTACTCTCAGTGTTGAAGACTTTGAAAAACTCAGAAAAATAAAAAATAAGTTACTCGATGATTTAATCCCCGATTACCGACCTAAAGCGTTACAAGTTGAGCTTTCAAAAAAAGAAATATCAACGCTACATCAATTGAATGAGGTTATCGCTAAGCACGCAATGAATTGTGCTGCGGGAATACCTGATGTTATCGAGGAGTATTTAGACTTAATCAAGTACCAACCGGATTACCTTGCAAAAAGTGTTAGAGACTACACCACGTCAATTGGTGCATCGTGTCAACGCTCTGCGGGTCAACAGGTAGTAAAGTATAAAGAGCAAATTAATAGCTCTTTGGATGAAGTCGGCGGAGACCTTACCTTCGATACCGTTATTGTAGATGAAGCTGCCAGAGCAAACCCGCTTGATTTGTTTATTCCTATGGCCTTAGCAGCAAAGCGAATAGTATTAGTTGGAGATCACTTCCAGCTACCGCAAATGTTAGAACCCGATATTGAAAAAGAAATGATTGAAGCAGGTGACTTGCAACAAGAGACTGCTAAAGCAATCAAAATGAGTCTTTTCGAGCGACTATATACGCAATTAAAAGCTCGGCAAGCCAAAGACGGAATTCAACGGACAGTTATGCTGGATACCCAGTTCAGAATGCATCCAGATATCGGTAGCTTTGTAAGTCGTTCGTTTTATGAAGCTGAAGGAGAGCCAAAACTTGAACCAGGCTTAAGCAAAGATCGTTTCGATCTCGGCATTGCTAAGTACAAAGGTAAAGTAGCCGAGTGGATTGATCTGCCGCTTCAGTCTGGCAAAGAGCAACGTTCAGGGACTAGTTGGCAACGTGATTGCGAAGCACAAAAAGTTGTAAGTGAAGTGCAAGAGCTTTTTGCAGAAAATCCTAATTTAAGTGTAGGTGTAATTACCTTCTTTGCAGCCCAGCGAGAGTTAATTTTGAATAAGCTTGCGCAAGTAGGCATTTGCCAAAAATTAGAAGGTGGTTGGGAGTACCTGCCTGGCTTTAAAACGATTAATGAGGGGAAAGAAGTAAAAGAGAAAATCAGAGTTGGTTCTGTTGATGCGTTTCAAGGAAAGGAGTTTGATGTGGTGATCCTTTCAACGGTTCGCTCAAATAATTATTCGGCATCAGATGAAAATGCCTACAGAAAAAAATATGGTTTCATTCGCACACCAAACCGTTTAAACGTGGCGTTTAGTCGAGCTAAGAGCTTAATAAAAGTTGTTGGCGACAAAGAGATGTTTTCAAGTGAGACAGCTCAAAAAGCCATTCCTCAAGTGTGGGCATTCATCCACGAATTATGTGAGGTGAAGTCATGATTACGCATAAAGATATTCAGGATGTTTGCTATTTAAAAAATAAGCTGAATCGATACCAGAATGAAAAAGATATCTTTTGGCCGTTTTATCTATGGCGAGTAGCTGCGCCCAAAAGTAAACCAAGTTTGAATATTTTTCAGATGTTAGTGCTAAAGCTTATTTTGGCAGGGTGCCGTGACAATGAAAAATTATGCAGATATAGCAATTTAGATAAAGAGCTTATCAGGCACATATTAGCTCAGTTAACTAATGACGGTTACCTTGACGGTTGGAACCATACAGACAAAGCCGAGCAATTACTTTTAGGTGTAGAAGAATCTACAAACGAGAAAACAAGTTATTACATACTTCAAGATGCAACGACGGGAAAGTTGATGCCGAGGGTACTTTCTACACTACCGCACATTGAAGGCATGGATTTCAGTGAGCGTTTCCCCCAATTTGTTCGAAGTAAAGGCTCTGGGAAGTTAGTAAAGCCCTTGTTAATAAGTAATACCGTTAAACCAGAAGCGCCAACGCCAGAGCAAATGAACACCAGCTTAAGCGCCTATCGCAGAGTTTTGAACCAGTTAAAGCAAGCTGATTTTTATATATCTGACGATGCGTTAGAAGTTACCTACTCAATTGAGTTTATTGAGCCTGAACCTATCGCAGCGTTTATCCACACTAAGATATTTTCAACAATTTCTGGTGAGCGCTCGTGGTATTTATCTGATCCAACGGGACTAACGGAAACCCTTCCTGAGTTGAATGATGCTGCTGCGCAATTGCTAGCCTCTAATAAGAATTTTGCCTCTAGAGTTAATGAAGTTATGGGTATCGCTGAAGAAGGGTATGTATCCAGTTACCAAGAACAAATTCTTCAATTTGAGGAGTCAGCAAAAGTTGAGTTGCTGTCAAAGTACCCTTGGGTGCAAAAGTACCCGTTAATTGAAAAACATTTACTTGGAATGCTGAGAGTTAAGATGCAAGTAAATTATGAGTCATCCCCTCGTTTTGAGTTGCTAGATAGTTTGCTGATTGAATTACAGCGTGTTTTAGAGGCTTGGTTGAAAACATTTATTCAGCCTCAAGAAGCAAACTCAGAGTGGGAAAAATTGGTTGTTGAATGGGATGGGAAATGGCCTAAATACCAACAAAACAGAAATCGACTTAGAGAAATATATTGTCGTATTGATGGAGTAAGCCATGAAGTGGGATATCAATTAGCTACGGTTCAACCAAAAAGCATCAGAAGTGCATTGACTCATGGTAATCAGTCTTTAAAGCCTTTAGTTGCAGCAATGTTACTAAAGTATCCGGATGTAATTGAATCAATAAACGAACGCTATCCTGAATGGTTAGATCTAATTATTCCGCTAGCTAACGATAGAAATCAATTCGCTTCTCACGCTGGAGGTGAAAATATTTCTAAGGATAGTGTTTTAGAGCATTTAAATGCTGTAGATGAATTATTAGTAGTTTTAGAAAGTTTTTTAGGAAGTAAATAATGGGAAAAAGAAACCGAGCAAGGAAGCCGCAGGCAACCGCTAGCACCACAGTAAACACAGCAAATACAGAAGTTCATAAATTAGATAATGCACTGGCTGCTGTAGATAACTTAATAGAAAGCGAAAGCAGCTCTGTTTTCGGTGCTATGGCTGAAAAGTTAAAGACAGCAGCATCTTCTTATAATGCGGCTAGTGAACAACAAAAGAAAGCAGCCTCAGAGAGCTTTGGTAATGATATTCAAACTTTGGTTGGCGAGCTTAAAAAGTTAGTAGAGCAAAACAAGCAAGTAGAATTGGATGTTAAACAAAGCTTAGCGAGACAGAAGCAACTAGAAGCGGCACAAGAAGAACTAAAAAAGAAAGCGGAGGCTGAAAAGAAAGAGCTAGATAAGCAATCTAAAGAGCTGTTGGCGAGTAAGAAGAAAATTGCTGAAGATAGAGCTGAATTAGTCATAAAACTAGAAGAGTTGAAGGAGCAAGAACTTGATGCTGAAAGTGGATTTGCAGCAAAACATATAGAAATGCTCAATTCATTTGAAGAAAAACAAAATAAGCTTCGTGAATCATTGGAAGAGAAAAAGCTAAAGCTTGAGAAAGAAATAGAGGAACTAAACAAGTCAAAGCAAACGTTAAACGAAGCTGAAAAGACTTTGTTGGATGAAAAGCTACAACGGTTATTCGCTAAAGAAGCTGAATTAGATGAAAAAGAGTTTCAGTTAAATCAAGAAAGAGCACTAATTGAAAGGAAGCGTAAGCAAGCTCAATTAACCGATGAAGAAGCGAGCAGTTATAAAACTTCACTTAAAGGTGAAATCGAAAAAGAATTCGCTTATCAGATATCTTCGCTCGAAAACCAGAAAGCAAACCTTGAGAAACAAATCGCGCAGTATGACCAGGGCGAAAAGCAGTTGCTTGCAAAACTAAGTTCTTTCAAAGACCTAGAAAGACAGTTTGAAGATGCTACGCCGCAAGAGGTTATAGAACAACTTGGTCATTACAAACAAACAGTAAACACTCTCCGCTCACAGTTAGCTGAAAAGCCTAGTGAGCAGCTTGAAGAGAATTTTAAGGAACTCAAAAAGACATACGAGGCACTAGAGCAGGAATATAATAAAGCTCATGCAGAACTACAGCAAAGCAAAGTGCAGCTCACGAAAAGTAGAATGTCTGTTATTGAGTTAGAGCAGATTAATAAACAGAAACAAGCTTTGGAAAAACATAATCAATTGTTAAAGGCGGCAGTTGATCAATTAAGTGCAGATGTTGATGATCTCGTGAACAAGCAACAAGCTAAGACCGCGTTCCCAGCGCTTTTAGAACTTGACAGTAAGCTAAGATCTAAAGGAAGAACAGAATCTGTTCCCTCACTAAAAGACTTTGCAAACGAGCTTCAACATCGCATTGCTTGGGACTCTTACGAGCAGAAGGAATTGTACTATCGACTTGAAGATATTCGATTGTTTATCGCTGGCCTTGCTATGAGCCGTTTGCATATTCTACAAGGGATAAGCGGCACAGGTAAAACGAGCTTGGCTAAAGCATTTGCAAGAGCTGTCGGCGGTGGCGTGAAAACCATATCTGTTCAAGCTGGCTGGCGTGATAAAGGAGATTTAATTGGTCACTTTAATGCGTTCGAGAAGAAGTTTTACGAGCAAGAAACTTTGCAAGCTTTGTATGAAGCACAATCTCCGGCATACAGTGACCGTCCTTACATCGTTTTATTGGATGAAATGAACCTTTCGAGACCAGAGCAATATTTTGCTGAGTTTCTATCCGCTTTAGAGTTAGATCCCAAAGACCGTATTCTGACCTTGATGACAACAGGACAACCTAACGGGCCTGAAAAGTTGATTGATGGTAGAAAAATCAAAATACCTGAGAACCTTTGGTTTATTGGTACAGCCAATCACGATGAAACAACTTTCGAATTTGCAGATAAGACCTATGACCGTGCTCATGTTATGGAGCTTCCAAGACATAAAAGCACTTTTCATATCAACAAGGATCTTGAACCAATTACTTACAGTTTTGATTCACTAGAGGAAGCTTTCGACGCTGCAACAAGAAAACATAGCAACACAGTCAATAAACTCATTAAAGACCTTGATGATTCTGAGTTTTCAATGCTTCTAGAGGAAGAGTTAAATGTCAGTTGGGGCAATAGACTAGAAAGACACCTTAGTAGGTTCATACCCGTTATGCTCGAATGTGGTAGTGATTTAGGTTTTGCCTTAGACCATATGTTAGCCACTAAGGTGTTAAGAACTGGGAAAGCGACTGGCCGCTATGACACTGAGCAAGAAGATATTTCAAGCCTTATTGATGCATTAAGCGAGTTTTGGCGTACTCAAGGCTTCAATTCCAAGCCTGAAGCGAGCTTGAAACTCTTAAATAATGAATTGAAGAAAAAGAGTAGCCTTTAATGGTTACTTGGTATGACAGATTTAACGGGAAGTTAGTAAAACAGCTTCCTGAGAATATTGTGTCTGGAAGATATGCGGCTCAGAAATCGTGTATTTTCAATGGGCATTCAAACATCCAGCCAGACGACCTTCTGATCAGTGATGGAACTGAGAAGTTTCACATCGGATCTCAGATAGGTTCATTTTTTCATAGTGAAAAGTCGGAACAACATGAGATTGAATTAGAAATTATTGAAAGTGCAATACTGGCATACCAAGATGCAGTTGATTTGGACAAGGCGCGCTCTTTTTTAATACCCGATAAGTTGCTTGCGCGCTTTGAACTCACAAAGTTCGAAGAGTTGCTAATTGATGTTCTTAAAAAGGGTCATCTGCAAGAAATTGCCAGGCGACCAAGAATGGAGTTGATTTATGAAGAGCACCTTGTCCCAGTATCTAGAGCAAAAAAGATAGCAAGCTCCGCAAATGCTCACTTGGCTTCACATTCAGAGTGTTGGCAGGCTAGAACTCTGACAGGAGTTATTCCTAAACAAATACTCGCTTTGGAAAGTGAAGATCAGCTTAACATCTACGAAAATCGAGTGTATGTAAAGCTGCTGGAGAATGTTGAACACTACTTGGTAAAGCGCATATTAGAGGTAAAAAGATTAGAAGAAATATTTCAACAAGCGGTGAGCTTCCAAAATGCAGAAAGTATTTATTTCGAGTTGCGCAAGACTATCTTCACACTGTGGGGAGAAGGTTTCTCCGATGATGAACAGGCAGATGATGCCGCAATTCATGGCGTTGCCACGCTTGAACTGTTAACAAAGATGCTAAAAAAAGTAAGAACATTACAGCATTCCGGTTTGTATATTTCTTTGACTAACAGGGTTCATGTACCACTAAAACTAAATATGACTAATGTTTTGTCACATGACCAGCACTATCGTCATGTGGCAAGGTTGTGGAACTGTTGGCTAGATACTCAGCAAGCTAATAACCTCGACCCTAAACAAATCTTTGAGCGAAATAAGAAACTGTCTAGTGCATATTCGCAATATTGTTGCGACTTAGTGAAACGAACGCTTCATGAACTCGGTTTTGTTGAATTGACACCAAATTCATTTGAAAGAAATGGTGTTCAAACTGTTTCGCTTGAGGTGACAGATGTCGGTGAAATTAGATTGAATTCATCTGGACAGAATCTTAGCTTTGTACCATGTTTCACCAATTTCACCGACTTATCAGATACAGAGTTAATGGAAAACTCTCAAAGAGTATTGCTTTCTATAAGTGCTGATGAAGAGATGGATAAATATAATCTTTGTACTTCTCCTATCAATTTTTACTCTTTAGAACAGTTAGCAATATTGATTTCAAGGTGGTTAGCTAGCCAAGTAGTTCAAGCTCTTGGAAATACGCTATATAAACTTCCGCCAGCCCTGATACGATTTTTAGAGAGTATAAATGCGAAACAACATTGGCAGCTTGAAAATAATAGCGTCACAATGATAAAGCCATTTATAGATGTAAAGCCGAAGTTATTAGAGTTCAAGCGAGAGCATAAACAAGATGTTTCCATCGCTAAGGCAATTGATGTCGTGACGGAGGCCGCAGAAAGGTTTGAAGAGTTGTTGTATTGCCTTTGTTGTGGTGCAAAAGCTGATGAAGACCAATGGGTTTCTAGGGATGACAATTGCTTCGCCATTCGAAATTCTAACTGTAATCACGTGTGGGAAGTTAATCGAAAAGCGGATGGCAACCGCATGTTAAAAGTCGTACCAAATAAGGTCTTAGATAGTGACCTCTTAAACGACTTTGCGCGGATTGGTAGATTTTATACTCTTATAGATGTATAGGTAATAAAAGTTACATATACGTAATCATCGTTATTTTTGACGGGCTCTTTATATAGAGAGTTTATTTCTACACCCATGATTTATATAGATAATTCTTCTTTGGTCTAAGTTTGGCAATACTCCTTTCGTTATCAACTTTGGAGTATTCAAAAATGAACGACTTATTTATCCAAACCACAATAATGGCATCAGTCACATTTTTAGCTGTTATCGGTGCCATATTGTATCTAAAAAAACCTCAAGCACAGTTTGAGCTTAACGAAGATGAAGAACTTAAGAAGGAGCTTATCACTGTACAAGAAGAGCTTGATTTAGCGAAAAGCAATAATTCTATCCTATCTTCTAAACTGGCCGCAGCGGAGGTTACCGTAAAGCACCTATCCAATATAGAAGAGCATTCAAACGAATTAGAAGAGCAAAAGCGTCTAGTTGAATCCTTATTGTCAGAAAGCAAAGCCGAACTCAGTCGAATAAGCGCTCATCTTGAAGAAAAGAATGACCGCTATTCAACTTTATTCGAAGAGTCAACAATACTTAGCAAACAAGTTAAATCGCTTCTGCATGTTCCGGCCCATTCCGATCACCCATTTCGGTTCAATCCGATCACTGATTTCGGTCTAATCCGATCGCCTATTTCGGCGTTATCCGATCAAAAATGA
>VAOV01025671.1_pt1 | contig 23099 bp, 15 predicted proteins | sample 3393941 | NCBI WGS metagenome assembly VAOV01 (sample SAMN08290427, study PRJNA428436) | hydrothermal vent metagenome | isolation source: Deep-sea hydrothermal vent chimney | place: Indian Ocean: Southwest Indian Ridge | depth 2398 m m
AGAAGCAAAAGCAGTTAGGCGGCGAATTACAGCAGGCGAAAGAGCAACTGCAAATTGCGAAACAGCAGAGTGAAGAAAAGCAAAAGCAGTTGGGCGACGAATTACAGCAGGCTAAAGAGCAACTGCAAACTGCGAAACAGCAAAGTGAAGAAAAGCAAAAGCAGTTGGGCGACGAATTGCAGCAGGCTAAAGAGCAACTGCAAACTGCGAAACAGCAAAGTGAAGAAAAGCAAAAGCAGTTAGGCGGCGAATTACAGCAGGCTAAAGAGCAACTGCAAACTGTGAAACAGCAGAGTGAAGAGAAGCAAAGGCAGTTAGACGGCGAATTACAGCAGGCTAAAGAGCAACTGCAATTAGCGAAACAGAAAAGCGAAGAGAAATATAAGGAACTGGCCGCGGAAAAATTGCAACTGTATTCCGAACTAGAAGAGTTGAAAGAACAGTGCCGAGAGCTGAGCGAGTCAAGAGATCAACATAAGCATTGGCACCTCGAGAATAAAAAATGGGCCGAAGGTCTAGTAGAAAAAAGTAGTTCACTAGAAAAGAAACTAAGTGATTGTGAAAAGCAGATATCTTCTTTAGAAAGCCACGTAACGACTTTAAAAGAGAGTTATAATGCAAGCTCGATAAAAGAGAAAGACGCTGTTAAAACACTAGCGCTAAATACTAAATTGATGAGTAAGCTACAAAGCGATTTAGATGAATTACGCTTTCAGTACAAAGAAAAAGTTGAAACGGAAAAAGCCTTACAAAAGCTAATAGCAGAGTTACACCTAAAATTGAAGCAGGCTTCAGTTTTCTATCATAACCTAGAGTCACGATTTCCAGAAATTGCAAGCGCAACCAAGGACCTTGGTTAGAGCTATGGATGATTTAAAAAACATGCAGCGTCAGTTAGATGATGCACTGAAATTATTAGACAATAATGATGTTTCGGTTAGGCCTGACAGCGAAAGTACGAATTCTGTAAATCATCTTCAATTGAACGAAGCAAAAAGTTTGATAGAGCGCTGTGAAAAAGCCCTTGAAAATAGCGCGCTCGATACTAAGCCCACCATAAGAGTAATCCACCACTTGGCGTGTAGCGGCGGAACTCTAGTTTCGAAATGTGTTGCAGCATTACCAAACGTATTTTTATTAAGCGAATTACATCCTACATCAAGGTTACATATGGGCGGGGGAAAACCGAAGTTTTTACCTGCCGATGTTATTACACAGTCAAGATATGCCAGCGTTCCAGATGTCGATTCGCTAGCATGGAAGATCTTTACTGACAGCATAAAAACTACCGAACAACATGTATCCAGCTTTGGAGGGCATCTTGTTATTCGTGAACATACGCACTCAGATTTTTGTGTTGGTGAGAGTTACACACAGCGTTCTTCCATTGTGGAGCATTTAACAAGTGAGTTCAATGTGCTACGAGTGGCAACGTTGAGAAATCCAATAGATTCCTATTTGTCTCTTTTAAGCAATAACTGGGAACATTTTGAGCCAAAAGGCTTTAATGAATATTGCAAGAGAGTAAATGCGTTTGTTAGCGAATATGACACAGAGCAGGTAATTAGGTACGAAGACTTTGTAGACAATCCTAAAGATAGTGTTCAGAAGATGGCAGAAACATTGGACCTTCCGTTTTCGGATGGTTTTCTGGATACATTCGATATTTTCAAAGTGACTGGAGACAGCGGCCGTGGTAGTAGTACTATCGCCAAGCGTGAACGAAGAGAATTATCCAGCCAGCTTTTACAAGAAATATCTACATCAAAATATTTCAAAAAAATAGCAAAAAAGTTTCGATATGAGTTACACGAGGAAGTTAAGTGATTAGTGTATTTTTTCCCTATTATCAATGTGGTGATAAGGACAGGCAAAAGGAAATTGACTTATGTTTACGCAAAAATGCGGATAACAAGTTAATCGATAAGTTATTCGTAGTAATAGATGACGGCTGTGATTGCCCAATCAAAAATTCAAATATCCAAGTTATCAATATTGACCGTAGGCTTACATACAAATATTGGATCGACTTAACTCACCGGTTTTGCTCGTCAGGCATATCGCTATTGTGTAATTCGGATATCTACTTTGATGAATCTCTTTCAAAAGTAAAGCAAGTGCTTACTTCCAACAAGCAGTTTTTAGCACTAAGTCGCTGGGAGTTATTGGGCGGAGCCCTAAGCAAACACCCTAACCCTCACTGGTCTCAGGATTGCTGGGGTTTTAGGGTTGGTGAAGAGTTCTCACCAAGCTTTATGCATCAATTAGATTTTCCCATGGGTGTGCCAAGGTGCGACAATAAAATAGCCTATCTATTTGCCACTCAAGGATGGCAAATTTTTAATCCGGTGGATGAGTTAAAGTCAATCCACGTGCATGAGACACAGATGCGTACGTATCACAAAAAGTTAGATGATAGAATATTAGGTGGCGTTGCTTATATTCATCCGGGGGAGTCTCTAACTGATGAAGCCTCTCTTGACTTTGATGTATGGACTAAGAGAACAGAAAAAATTAACAAAGTCGCGATTAATAAAGCGATGGAAAAGTGGATACGGGAAGCAGAAGAGGCTTCTAAACTTGAAAATGCAAATAAAAGTGAAGTAAACAATATTACTTTAATTGAGTCGTCAGCCCGTGAACTCGTTAATGCGATTAATTTAAAGAATGTAAGGTACAGTTCCAGCATTAATTTTGAAGTGCTAGAAAGTGGAGATTTTGTATTCTTCAAAAATAGCTATGAATTCAATAAAAGATACAAAATAGAAGCAAGTCGATATAAAAAAAATGAGTCATTCTGCAATGTGGCAGGCTTGATCCCACCGGTTGTAAACACCTATTCACAGCAGGTAGGTATTAAAGCTAGCTCGACTGAAGACTTAAACTTCTGGCAGTACCCTTGTGCTACTGAAAAACAAGCTTATGAAAACCATTTAGAAATAAAAAATGGCGAGCATGTAGATGTGAACTCGAAGATAGTTAATGTCTACCTACCTATCCCATGGGCTACCTACGTAGATAAGAAAGGTTTTCCTGACGACTACCTTACGCGTATCAAAACATTGGTAGAGATGTATCAAACTATTGCGTCAGACAACGGCTTTACGTTGAAGGTGCATTCGGTGTGCCAGCATATTCACTGGATACGTATGTTGGAAAAAGCACAGTGGCTGGGTGTAACCGATTTTCATTTATCCCACAAAGATTCCAAAAGTGAAGAAAAGCAGGCTGAAAATGGTACACGTTTAACTCTCCACGGCTGGCCTCTTATTGCTGTAAATTATGAAACGCCAGACAGAAGTGAGGGAATGGAGCGTAAACCAATGAATGAGCGGAAGCTACTAGCTTCGTTTATTGGAGCGCATATGCCGCATTACAGAGATGACAGTCGAATTAAGCTTTTCGAGGCAGCAAAAGCATGTGGACGCGATGACGTGTTCGTGGACTTAGGAAATGAATGGCATTTCAACAAAGTAGTTTACGAAGAGCAAGTTCTGAATAAGGAAGTGGAAGCTCATCATATAGATGAGCATCATAAGAAGACCTTCCGATATAATAGTATTCTGTCAGACTCTAAGTTTTCGCTTTGCCCTGAAGGGGCTGGACCTAATACTTTAAGGTTTTGGGAATCAATCGCTGTAGGAAGTATTCCTGTTATTTTTTCAAAAGATCTGGATGCCTTTACCGTATTAGAGCTTGGGGAGGAAATACTTTCTAATATTGTCCTATGGGAGCAAAGTATTACCCCCGACCTTTTTGATTTATTGAAGGAAATAACGCCAGACGAGCAGCGTTGTCGTTCAAATGCTTTAGTAAAGCTCTATTCAAAATTTGCAACCTGCAAAAGCTTTGCATTTTAATTACGCTCTTGTTAGTAAAAGAAGAGCCTAGAAACTATTTTAGTTAGCTAAAGATGAGCGAAATTTTAGGTAGAAAAATGAAAAAATTGAAGTTAGCTTTTGTAAAGCAAGATGTATATCAAGACTTGTATGCATGTCCTCCTAAGTACGAAAAAGCATACGAATGTAGTTTAATGAGAAGTGGCCCGATGGCACTGTTTGAGGCATTTGATGTCGACTGTTTCGTTATAAAAGAGTCTTCATCAAATCAATATTGGCGCCAAAAAGTAACTGACTGTAATCACAAATCAATTGAAGAATGGTACAAAATAAAAGAAAAAAAAGTTTTATTCAATGGCCAATGGACAGAGCAATCAGAATTTTCCATAGAATTGAGCTCAATTGATTTTTCAAACTATGATATCGTAATAGCCATTGACGCTTGTGTAACGAAGGACGTTATTGAAAAATACAGAAATGTATTTTGGTGTTATTATATTTCAGAGCCTTGTATGTCTGTTGCTAAGGAATCGGAAATTAAAGTTGTAGAGGGTTACAATTTATTTCTAAATCAAATGTTTCGTCCATCTGATTCTCTCGGATATTTAGATCTAAAGTCGCCTAATAATTCACATATATGTGAATTTCCATATTCTTTTCAATACCCGGGAGTTTTTCATAAACTACTTAACATAAAAGAAAGAATTACAGAAGATAAGTTAAGGGTAATTATTCCATCCTATGTTAGAAAACTATTAAGTTCCGACCAAGAAGAAATTTTGGGTAATATTTTTAACATTGTTACTCCTAGGGGAACGAGCGTTGATTTTATCTCTACTCTTTGTAGTGGAGATGTCTATTTACGTTTGGGAAGTCAAACGAAATTCGGCAATGAATCCTTAGAGGCTGTCTCTGCAGGGTGCTTATTTGTTTCAACTAAGATAGGTATGAAAAACAGAGTTTTTGATATTGACGGTACCTTGGTTAAGGGAACTGATTTCGATGATGCGCAGTTTACTGATGCTATCGAAATTCTCAAGGCACTAGATTCAAACAGAGAGCGTCTAGCAACTTTGCAGAAAAGGCAACAGGAAATAGCTCTTGAGTTAGGATACAAGCGTCCTTTAAGAGATCTTCTCAGTGCATATCAAACCTATGTAGGATTTCCAGTGAAAAAAAATAACGCTAAAAAATTGAGAACAATTCATCATCAGGCTGCAACAGGCGGAACTCTGATCTCCAAATGTATAGCAGCACTTTCAGATGTCTGCCTTGTCAGTGAGGTTACTCCAAGCGCAAGACCAATATTTCGGTTTGCCCCACTTGCAGTCTTTGAGCAATACAGTTCACAGTACTCTGTAAACGATAAGAAATTAACTAATGAATTTTTTAAAGTTCAAGTAAATATGGTATACGAACATGCGCTTCTCAGCGGAAAACAGTTGGTTTTAAGGGATCACAATCATCCAGAAACGATGGGGAAAGTCTATCAAGAGAAGAAAAGCTTGTTAAATGTTTTAGATGATTATCATTGCCTGAGCATATTGACAATTAGAGATCCTATTGATTCGTATCTTAGTTGCTTAAAGAAAGGCTGGGTAAAACAAATCGGTGAATCGTTTGACGAATACTGTTTAAGATATTTGAAATTCATCGAGGAATATAAAGGAATTCCTATGTTTAAATATGAGGAATTCTGTGACGAGCCGGAAATAGTTATGGAGGAAATATGTAAGGCTTTAGAGTTAAATTATGACCCAGATTTCATTAAGAGATTTTATGAATTTAGATTGACCGGTGACTCAGGAAGAAAGTCGTCTGAAATAAATAGACCAAAAAGAAGGGAGATTTCGGAAGATTTCCAGCTTGAAGTTTTAAACTCGGTTAATTATAGCTTATTTTGTGATAAATATGGCTACGAAAAGCCACACCGCTAAAAGATTTTATAAAGAACTGCCAATCCATCGAAATGGGGTTTAAGTTGCAATAGTGCAGTCCTGGTAATCAGCTTTATCGACTGGTACATAATGATAATTAAGAGCTTTAAGTTTAAAAGTGGGTAAATTTTTTACTGGTATATGCTTGCCCAGTTTATTAAGCGAAATTTAGCACAGTGAGCATAGAAATTTACTTCGATGAAAGTATACAACCATCAATTTTTACATAAAGGTGACAGCGTGAAAAAAGCACTCATTACAGGTGTAACCGGCCAAGATGGCTCATATCTAGCCGAGTTTTTATTAGAGAAGGGGTATGAAGTTCACGGTATCAAGCGTCGTGCTTCGCTGTTCAATACTGAACGTGTTGACCATATTTATGAAGATCCTCATGTAGAAAACGCTAACTTCATTTTGCATTACGGTGATTTAACGGATTCTTCAAATCTTATCCGTATAATGCAAGAAGTGCAGCCGGACGAGGTTTACAACCTAGGCGCACAGTCGCACGTAGCGGTATCTTTCGAAGCACCTGAATATACAGCTGATGTAGATGCTATGGGTACACTACGTTTGCTTGAAGCTATTCGCTTTTTAGGCCTTGAAAAGAAAACCAAGTTCTACCAAGCGTCTACTTCAGAGCTTTACGGTGAAGTGCAAGAAATTCCGCAAAAAGAAACCACACCATTTCATCCTCGCTCGCCATATGCAGTAGCTAAAATGTACGCGTACTGGATAGCGGTTAACTACCGCGAGTCTTATGGTATTTATGCATGTAACGGTATTTTGTTTAATCATGAATCACCACGCCGTGGCGAAACTTTCGTTACCCGCAAGATTACTCGTGGTATTGCCAATATTGCTCAGGGTTTAGAGTCTAAGCTTTATCTGGGTAATATGGATGCGCTTCGTGATTGGGGGCACGCAAAAGATTATGTACGTATGCAATGGATGATGTTGCAACAAGACAAGCCTGAAGATTTCGTTATTGCTACCGGCAAGCAAATTTCGGTTCGCGAATTCGTACGTATGTCAGCAAAAGAAGCGGGTATTACCGTTGAATTCAGTGGCGAAGGCGTGAAAGAAGTGGCAACGGTAACTGCGGTAGACAACGAAACTGCACCTGGTGTGAAAGTGGGGGATGTTATTGTAGAAGTAGACCCACGTTACTTCCGCCCTGCAGAGGTAGAGACACTTTTAGGCGACCCAACAAAGGCAAAAAATAAGCTAGGCTGGGTACCAGAAATTACTGTAGAGGAAATGTGCGCAGAAATGGTTGCTCACGACCTTGGTAAAGCAAAGCAACATGCTCTATTGAAGCAGCATGGTTATTCGGTGGCGGTTGCCAAAGAATAAAAGTTAAAAAGAAGAAAGCGAGATTAAAGAGCGCACTAGTAAAAACTAGTGTGCTCTTTGTGTATATATTCGCTTAAATACGATGCCACAACATTTTTTAAGTCTTAGCGGGCGGTTCGGGAGAAGCTGAACCCATTTTAGGTGGTTGTTGAGTCCCACTTTCTGACTCTTTCCCTAGTAAATATCCTGAGATAGCACCGAACAAGCCAACTATTGGTGTTAGTTGATCTTTGTTATAACCAGTGACCAATAAAATTGAAGACATTCCTATTATCGATAGAATTCCAAATAATTTTAAAATTCCAAGCGACGACATATTTTTTCTCCACAAGAGAACGGTGGCAAAAAGCAATGCTAAGATTGTGAAGCTCAAAATAGCGTATGTTAAATGTAAAACAAGCTCAGGTTCCCATGGTTGTGTGAGGGTGTTTGCGGAATTATTTAACCTTTCAGTTTGTTCTTTTAGTGTTGTTAGGTCATCGTTACTCATAAGGATTCCTTTAAGTTCTCAAGCTCTTTAATTTTATCTTCTAAAGTTCTTACTTTTTTATCTAATTTTTCTATGTACTGAGTTTGTAGTTCTATTACGACTTGTTGATTGTCAAGGCGCTCAATTATTTTCTCTATATAAGCGCCATTAGGCACTTGAAGAATTGCTCCAGGCACTTGCTTCTCACCTGACGAGGAAGCATTGCCTTTAATTGGTGAAATACATAAAACCAACGCTACTATAATTACGTTTCGGTATCCGTTGATATTAAGTGATTTCACAACGCTTTTTTGCTTCTGTGTGTTTAATATATTTTTCATTCTGAAATCTCCGTTTGATAGCTTTTAATAGTAGTCGGGTATAAGAGTCTGGATTAAACCACAATAACCCTTCGCTCATCGCTGGCATTAGTAAGTGTTATCGTAGTTAAGAACAGTTCTTCGTCTCCTCCCACGCTTTCCTGAAGCAATAAAAGGAAGCTCAATAGTCGTAAGTTAACGCTCGATTTTGCCCATCCGAATTTTGAGTACAGGTCATCAATAGCATTTTTCACTATGCTGTCTACTTCTACCCAATCATCTAGCTCGCGTTGAAATTTCTTGTTCAACCCTTTCAATGTGGCGTTGAGCTTTTCTAAATCAGCTTTTTGCCCTGATGTCACGATGAAGCTATCTACCGCAGCCTCTATTGCATTAAGTGTGGTTGGTAAGTTTCTAAGCGCGCCCGCCATTTCTGCGTATTTTTCAAGTTTTGAATTAACTCTAAGCCAAAAGAATTTTTCTTTTTTATACGGTAGTTTCGATTTCCGCTTCATAAGCTTTTTGAAGCTGTCTAAATCTCTTAAATCATTCTTTATTGTGTATAAACTTATATTGGTGCTGTTTGGTGAACCAAGTAGAAGTGAAAATAGTTCATTGTAGTCGGCATATTTGGGGTCAAGTTCTTCATAAATTTCTACAATATCTTCCATGGCCTCTTGGTAAAAATCGTCTCTTTTTGTTAAGTAAATTAAGTAGGTCATGGCATTGTTAAATAGGTTGTGACCATTCAAGCCCAGCAGCTTTCGGTAGGTTTGTTTGCTGGCTCGCAAGCTAATACATATTTCGCTAGTGGTGAATTGGGTAGGGGCTTGCGTAACTATCTTGTTGTATTCTGCAATTGCTATGTTTTTGCGGTATTCAGGTATTAAAGTGGGTACTGATACATCATTTGGCAGGTTGTTAAAGTGGGGGACGTCGTTAAAATCTAAAGAATATAAAAACTCTGATATTTCGTTTACAGTGTGAAGCTTAGAATCTTTGTTCGTGTAGTTAAAACCCAGGCTGCCCACAAAGTCGGGGTTTTGCGATGCCTGCGCAATACCATAGGTCATATTCAGCACAGCTTCCCGCGTTTCACCAAGCCCACTGGCAGTTGCGGTAACTTTGTATTCTTGTTTAACGTACAAATTACCGGTGGTATCAACTTTAACGTTTAGTTGTTTTATCACATCCTTCACAGATGCAATGTTCTTACCAATAATACTCAAACCTAAGGTTGTTGTATTGTTTCGCATTGTTTCAATACCGGTAGACTCGGCTAGTATTTTAACTTTACCGGTATTTAGTAGGGTAGGTAGCATTCTAGCCACTTTTTTATCGTCGCCAATGGCTAAGCTTCTATAAAAGGTTTGAACATCAGGCGACTCTGGTGCTTCTAGTAGTAACTCCAAGGTATGAGATAGCGACGTAGAACGTTTTCTTAAATCGTCATAGGCCAGCCCCAGCTTAATGTTGGCTGACTTTTCTAATGCAGCAGTAATTTTCTCTTTAAATTCACGGTATTTCGAAATGATTTTATTAAAGTTTTTCTCAATATCGTCATCGAATTGCGTAACAGCTTGTTTTACTTCTTTGCCTAATGCTTCTACTGGCTTAAGTACGTCTTTAGCTTCGCTCTCTATCAATTGCTTAAATTTATCGGCTTGCTGACGTAGGTGTTGTTGTAGCGTTTCTAATTCAGCTTGGAGTGCCTGCTCAGCCGCCTCTCTGTAGCTTTCTATAGCAGTGCTATCACTAGCACCAAATATATCTAATAATTTTGTTACTACTTTGTCGGCCAGTTCTTCTGCATCGTCTTCACTTGAAAGTGGTATGCGGTCAATAACATTCTGAAGTTCGTTGCCGATAAGGCTTTCTACCGCGTCATCAACGCTTTCTTGGCCAAGAGCTAAACTAGCGATGGGCTTGTACCACTTATCTTTATCGACATTGTTATCTAAACTTTCTAGTAACGTAGCGCCAGGAGAACTGTTTTCTTCTAGCCACTGCACTATTTTGTTGCCTTTTGAAAGCAGCATTTCAACGTATTGCCCAGCGAGTTTATCCAGCCCTTTAATTTGCGCCTGTAACGCTAAGTTAAGTGCGTTAGTACGTTCGTCTGCCTCTTCAATCGTTATCTTTAATAATGGTTTGCCGCTGCTAGCGTGTTTGGTAACAAACATGCTTACATCGCCTGCTATAGTGTGTTGGTGAGACGCACTTATTTCGGCAGAAAAGTCGATGTCTATTACATTGCCTTTCAAATCGGTTTGAGTAACCAATGATTTACCTACACCCATTTCTCCTTGAATAGTAAAAGTCGTACCTGTTTTTAATGCATATGCGCGATAACCAAGGCCAGTACCGCTATTAGGCACTGTAAGAAGTGCGTTTACAGATTTTAGGCTCCATGGCACGACAGGAGCTTTAAACATTGCCCATAGTGCGCGATATGTAGGCGTGGTGTTTTCTGCTTGAAAGTAGGTGTCTAATTTCAACTCGCCAGCTTTCACTAAACTTGCACTGATATTGATAAAGTTTACCGCGCCAGCTGCCGAAGTATTCACTTCATAGGCTGCGGAAAGCGTTTGGTTTACAAGGCATTCATTGTCAGCTACCTCAAGTTTAAGAAGTGTTTGCGCTTGTTTCTTGGTAAGTACGTTAATGTTATAGATACCAGTAGCGTCAACCCTTACGCCTATCTGAAAGTCTTTAAATTCTGTGTCGTAGTCTTTATCAAATTCAATGTTTCTATTAAAACCGTTGGTTTGTGAGCTTATCGGCGCGCTAATTTGCTCCCACTTATCAAGTAGCTTGAGTGATTTTTTGTAGATCTGTGATTCTGATATTTTTTGTTGTTCGTCGTCGGGAAATAGTGCCACGGCATTTTCAATAATTGCTTTAACGGCTGTGGGGATATCGTCAATGCTGAGGTCATTATCTAGCTGTTTTAGCTCGTTGATAATACTATCAAGCTTATCTAGTTTGGCTTTCTGCTCATTTGAAACACTGTCTTCAATAGCATTCTTAATATTTTGTAAACTAGTCAATAGTTTGTGTAAAACAGCAGGGGCAAGATACTCTTTAGGTACAGCACGTTCTAATGAAGGTAGTAGTTTCATGGTTAATTCCCTTTAAGCCAGTGGCAATTGTTGAGTTATTTTTTCATCATTTACTTCTACTTCTACTTCTACTTCTACTTCTATATCGCTTCTTGTATTAAATCTGCTTTCTAGCGGTACCAAGCGGGCATTGTTATGCCTAGCAACTTTTGCTTTTCTATTTCGAATGAATTCTTTAAATACGACTTGCTGGCAAGCATTATCCCTTGGGTTTTTATCCAACTAACATTCTCGTCTTTAAGCCACTGCTTCATGCGCTCTCTCACTCTATTGTAAAGCGCTAGTCGGTTTTCATAATTCACGTCTTTCATTTTAATGTCGGAAAGGTCCATCGCTAGTAACTGCGTTGTTGCTTCTCTTATACGCGCAGCGCGACTAGTTACATTAAGCGGTAAATGGTTTCCCAAAGCTTTGGCATTATCTTTATGATTTAATATGTGCTCTACAACCTGCATGCCTCTTATACGGCCTAACAGGTAGTCGTGTTCGCGCAGGCGCTTGTCTAGAAAGCCTAAAAAACCAGCTAAATGCTCGCTCGCTAAATCTTCGTTAGTCGTTGTGATGGTATACACCTTCATGCTTTCACGGTTTTCCAGCCCACCAGATTTTTCCATTATCACAATACCTTTAATCCAGGTTTCTTTTAGTAATGGTGAAAGCTGTTGATGTTGCGGTGTTGTGCAGTATGCTTTTTCTAAACGCTGGAAATCTTTGGTATATGATGATGAAGTGCCGTAAAGCGCATCTAAAAGCGAGTCATAGGCTGCGTTTTGTATTTGTAGTTTGTTGGTGTTATTGCTTAATACCTGTAATAACTCTTCGGCGCGCTTATCTAGCTGTTTTACTTTTTCGTTTACCGTTTCAACTTGCATCCATTCTTGAAAGCGCCCCTGCCAAAAAATGCTTTTTGCCATTTGCAAAGCGGTATCTTTCATACCAGAGGTGGCATCCACTTTAAAATTTGCGTCGCGCACAGAGTTTTTGGGGTTTGGTGAAATGTAAAAGTAATATCTATTTTCAAAGTCTTCTGGAGTACTATCAATTTTCCTAGTCAGCGTTCTAGCCAGCCCTAAGGGATAGTTGTTGAATGCACCTCCGTCCATGTAGTAAAAGTTTTCATCTTTACTGCCGTTATTGAAAGGAGAGGCGCCTCTGCTTGCGTAATCATGCTGATGGCGAACCCAGTTTCTTGCTAACTTCATTGGTGAAAAAGCAAAGGGAAATGCGCCGCAGCCTCTACAGGCTGTAATAATATCTTCCCATTGTTTTGCTTTGTACTCGTTGGTTAGCTCTTCGGTTACTCGGTCTTGAAAGCGTGTTTGTATAAACTCACCTTGGTCCAACCCCTCTTCAGACGTGGAAAATACGTCAAGCTTGTAATCAACGCCATTTAAATTCGACATGGCTAAACCAAGATGGATTTTCTTTGCTGCCGTATTATGTGGGCCAGGTTCTGGTATTTCGTTGTTCTTGTGTCTGTTTGTGATCAAGTCTTCCGCTATTTTGCCTACAAAGTTAGAGGAAAGAAGTGAGGTTTTAGGGAAGTCATCGTCGTGATGAGAAAGTAAGCCCTGAATATCTACTTTCTCGACCCATGCCTTGTATGCTGCATTACTGGTTTCGCCGTTTAACATAGCTGGATCGTGCAGCAGTTTGTGGGCAATAAGCGCTGCGGTCATCCCGCCAGCCGAAGCCCCGCTAAGTACATCAATCTCTATACGATCGTTTGAATTTTCTGGAAGATTTTTATTATGCTCTGAAAGTGCATTTATAATTTCGTATATTGTGCCTGCTTCATAAGAACCTAAGCTGACAGCCCCTGAAATAGCGAATGCTACGCGGTAAGTCATGATTTAGCTCCGAATTCGAATCCCTTTGAATCACTTAGCAAGCTAGACGACAGACCCTTTTTGAAGAGTTTTATATTATCTCCGCAAAAATATAAAATTAAATTGATCAAAAATCAAACAGTTTATCCCAGGAATGAGAACTGTGATGATAAGGAGTTTGATATACGTAAGTATTGATTTGCATACTTAAATGCTGCTTTTTTCCTTCTTAGTTTATAGCCTGTATATATTTACTCACTTATACTTTTCGACGAAAGCGAACTCAGTAACGGACTATGGAGTGTTCATGTTGTTAAAATACACCACCTACCTAGCAATTTCATTTACCCTATTTTCAACTTTGCTTCAGGCGCAATCGCAAGATGAGCAAAGGACATCTAGACACATCGACGGTGTAAATCTTCACTCAATAGCTGCACGTGAACGTTCAGTTGCTTCCACTAACAACCAAACATATATGGTTGAGTTTCACGGCCAGCCGCTTTTGAAAACTAGCGAGTTTAGGGCTTATCAGTCGCTTAAACGTCTGCCAAGTGTAGTTAGTCAGAGTGGTACTGTTAGCAGCCAAAGCCTAAAACAAGCCGCTAAAATTTCAGTAGCCCAAAAGGTCACCGCATTAGATACGTTCCAGCAGACTTTTGTGAAAAACCACGTGCCTTCAGGCATAAGCGTCAAGAAAAGGCTAACGCGCGTAGCTAACGCGATAGTTGTACAAGGCAATGAAAGTAAAGTGTTGGCATTATCTAAGCTGCCATCGGTAAAGCGTATTGTTAAAAGTACGCCGGTAAAAAAATTTCTTGCTGATAGTGTAGCTATGATTAATGCCGACAAGGTTTGGCAGGAAAAAGATGCTTTCGGAAATAGCATTACAGGGGAAGGTGTTGTTGTTGCCGTTATTGATAGTGGCGTCGACTATACTCATTCAGACTTGGGTGGCTGTATTGGCGCCGCATGCAAAGTAATAGGTGGATACGATTTTGTAGATAACGATAACGACCCCATGGATATAGACGGGCATGGAACCCACGTGGCTGGTATCGTCGCCGCTAACGGCAGCGTTGTTGGTGTTGCGCCAGATGCTTCAATTCTTGCTGTTCGAGTACTTGATGAAAATGGGGATGGGGTAAATATTCACATTGTTGAAGGCATAGAATACGCCGTCGACCCAGATGGCAACCCAAGCACTGATGACGGGGCTGATGTTATAAACTTAAGTTTGGGTGGGCCCGGAGATGCAGATGATCTGGTTGCATCCGCTGTTGATGCAGCTACTGCCTCGGGTGTGACTGTTATCGTAGCAGCAGGGAACGGAGGGGAGTATTTAGAGATTGGGGGGCTATCTCCATCTTCAGCAAGAAGTGCTATAACAGTAGGGTCTGTAGAGCCCAACGGAACTATCTCTAGCTTCAGTTCTAAAGGCCCACTATTAAACAGCAGTTTTGGCAAACCAGAGCTTGCCGCGCCAGGCGGAAGCATTTACTCGCTCGCTATTGGCGAAAGCTACACTACCGAGTCGGGAACAAGTATGGCGGCACCTCATGTAGCAGGCGCAGCAGCACTATTAAAACAAGCAAGACCTACACTTACTCCTCAACAAATAAAATCTATATTAATGTCTTCAGCGCAGTCAGACGCAAATGATAGTTTCCAGCGCGGCTACGGATTATTAGATGTTGAGTCCGCACTTTCTCAAGGTATCGCTGTAGAACAAGGTCCACTCTATTTTGGTCGTGTCAATGCAAGTAATTACCAATCTGAAACGATAGGCTTTACGGTAACTAATACGTCGAATAGCCAACAAACGGTGCGTATCGATTTACCTAATACATTCCCAGCGGGTATAGCGTTGTCGTTAGATAAACGTGAAGTAACGTTACAGGCTAACCAAGGGGCCTCTATAAATGTAACCCTAAGTGTTAACGATGCATCGGCACTGGGCACTTCAGCACATGCGATTGGCGGCTATTTTGGTGACGTGATGTTAACGTCTAATAAAGGCGAGCAAGTTGCATTACCTTTATCCTTTATCAATGCTAACGAGTTTAAGTTTGTAAACGAAAGTGCTACTAGAGTTACTGCTACTTTGGATGGTGAATTTGGTGAAACCTATTTTTGGAAAGAAATGGAGCCGGGTGATTCCAAAACTCTTTTTCTCCCAACAGGAAAATATTATTCAAAGGCATCTTATTGGAATTTGTCGAAAAGTGACCTTCCTCATCTTCCTGCGTTACCTAGTACAACTGCTTCACAGCGCATTGAAGGGTTAGAAACATTCACGCTTAATTTAAACGGTGACCAAACGATACGACTAACCCCCTCGAACTTACAACATGTTATTGGTAACATTGGTCTTCCTTCTAATAACGCGGTTTCATTAGACCAGCTTTATACTGTTAAGACTAACATAAATATAACGATTGCTGATACGGGAATTACCTATGGTTCAGGAGTTGTTTCGAACAGCCGTTATGAATCTCTACGTTCAAACAGTTGGTTTGCGTTGGGCAATTTATCACTGGATATTCCTGTACAACTCGAGCTAATTGAGCGGCTAAACAACGAAGTAGGGCCTGATACGGTATTTTATTTCAGCCACCCTGAAGCAAATGGGATTTCGCAAAACGTTCTATATTCCTTGGACGACATAGCTACAAGCATAGACATTAATATATCTAGCGATGTTTCCCCACCTGTGTCAGATATTGCCGTTTACAGTGGTGAAAAGCTGTTTGGGGTGGAACGTGATTTTACCGGTGTACGCGACCAAAACTTTAAGTTATCTATCATTAATGGCAGTGACTTAAGTCAGCCGTTCTATGTTGCTTTAGTTGAAGGTGATGATGATGAGAATACGGGGAATTTGTTACAGGAATCGCCGCCTCTAAATTTTGGTTCTGCAAGCGGAATTGATGTTTTAGAAACTGGTGAATATTCGTTTGGACCTACATCGGCGGTATTCTCACAGTCATACTCTTTTGAACCCAACGGTATAATTACAATATTTGGTAGTCATTTTACGAGTCCTTCCGGTGCAGAGATTGTATTTAACGATCAAAATTTTGCTTTTTATTGCGATGGCACAGAAACGCACAGTGGTATATTCGACCACAATGCGTTAAATGATGTAAGTATGTGTGACAATGCAAGACTTAATATTACCTATGCATCAGGTAATGATGATTTGCCTAGTGGAGAGATTAACTATTACCCTTCAAGTATGCTGGCTGAAGTTGCAGGCCTAGTAGTAAGTGCCGTAGATGAAAACGAAGATATTTATTCTACGAATAGTGTCGGCTTCCAACCGTTTACACTGAAGGCGGGCGGATCTGATTTAAAAAGTGTTACGAATATAACCTCTGTCCAATGGAAGTTTGCGGGCGAAAGCACTTGGCAAAGCCTCACTCTTGAAGATGAAAACGATAGTGACTTTTCGTCAAAAGTTACATTCCCTGAATTTTTGGTACCACTTACTTCAATAGATGTGAAAATTGCATACTCCACTTACAATTCTGACGTCGATCAAACCCTGTTTAATATGTTCAATGTTGGCGTGGATTTGTCTTCTAACATCGAAGACTTCGACGGGGATGGTATCGCTAATGCTGTAGATACAGACAACGATAACGATGGCTTAACCGATGAAGAGGAAGAAGACTTAGGTACCTCGCCGGTAAATGCAGACACTGATTATGACGGTGTCAACGACCTCAATGATGCTTTTCCAACTGATAGCTCTGAATGGGCCGATACAGACGGTGATGGTATAGGTGATAACTCTGAATCACCTGTAAGGGCCGACGTAAATGGTGACGGCCGCGCTGATATTGTATGGCGTAATGCTAGCGATGTTCGAGGCTGGAATTTTCTTTGGACAATGAATGGTGAAGATGTTCTTCAGTCTCGCCCTATTAATGTTGTACAAGGAGAAGATTGGCAGCTTAACCTTGGTGATTTCGACGGAGACGGAAAAACGGATTTATTTTGGAGAAACCCCAGTTCACACGGTGGTTATAACAGACTCTATCTAATGAATGGTTTCGATATCTTGTCCAGCCCCGTAGTAGCACGTTTAGATAGTGACTTCAAAGTAGAAGCTATTGGAGACTTAAATGGTGACGGCAAAGACGACATAGTATGGCGTAGGCTAAGCACCAACCAATTAGCAATTTGGTTCATGGACGGAGCTAGTAGACGTAATTTCTGGTCTAACAGTATTGGGAATGTGGTCATTGAAGGTATAGGAGATTTTGATGGTGATAGAGTTAAAGAACTTATCCTTCGAGATGGGCAAACCCTAAAAATATGGAGCTTAGAAAGCGGGGGAAATAACTTTAACGAAGCCGTCTTATCTTCTGGTGCCCCTAGCCAATGGATACTCGCTGGAACAGGAGATATGGACGGTGACGGTACCGAAGATCTTATTTGGCGCAACATTCAAGATGGTAGAAATAGTGTCTATTACATGACAAACGGAGCCATTAGAGAACAGAAATTGTTGCCGCAAGTAGGCACTGCGTGGTCGTTAGCGAAAGTAGAAGACTTTAATGGAGATGGTAAAGTTGACTTCTTGTGGCGAAACGAGTCGTTTGGCGGTCGCAATATTGTCCATATCATGGATAACACTAAACGTATCGCTGCAGGTGTCGTAAAACCAGTCGGTGGTACATGGTTTATGGCAGACTAGCTATTATTCCTCTAGGGCACTATATTCACAGTGCCCTGACTAGTTCTTAGAAGTTAGCGCCGCCCCTTACGATTGCTTACATTTAGCCTTAATATTCTATTTACTCCGAAAATATGAACTAGTAGAGCTGGATAGTATTTTATAGCCGTAATATGGAGTAACTTTTGGTATAGTTGTGAGTCAGTTGGGCGACCCCCGCTTTTCCATCAAGAATTCAAGTTTAAATTAGGGATAATTTATGAAGACGTTTTTAGCCATTGCGGTTGTTCTTTCTATTGTGGTTTCTCTTTTTGCGTTGAATAACGACATTTCTGAACAGAGTAATGTTGATAGCGTTCGCCTCGGTAAGGAAGAACAGGCAGAGTACACTAGCGCAAATAATCATTCCCACTCTGGTGACATTGACAAGATGTCGAAAGCAAAAACAAATTCTAATAATATCATCAGTCTGTCGTCGGCATATAAAGCTAATAAACAAGAGCGAAAAATAGAGACTGAAACAGTAGATCAGCCAGAACAAGTGTTAACATGGATTGATGATGATCAGACATTAGAAGATATAGATGTAGAAATGGGGTTTGAAATGCCGACAGAGTATGACCAACTTATGTTTGATAGCGAGCTGAGCGCTGTTCAGCAAAATACTAAGCCGAGCAATGAACTCATTCGTTCCATTGCATTATCGAAAGAGGATATTCTTTCGATTAGTTCACCAGAATTAGACGGTTTGATGATAGAAGAAGACTTGCCAGCTTCCTCCATTATGGACCAACATTGAAATTTAACATATTAATATCTGTTTGAGGGAAAATCATGAAAAAAGTGTTTGTTGCTGGCCACAGAGGGATGGTTGGTGCTGCTATTGTTAGAAACCTAGAGCAGAGAGAAAATATTGAAATTATCACCAGAACACGTGCTGATTTAGATCTTACTGACCAGAAAGAGGTAAGCCGTTTCTTTGCTGACAACAGTATTGATGAAGTTTACTTGGCAGCTGCAAAAGTTGGCGGTATACATGCAAACAATACCTATCCTGCAGAGTTTATCTATGAAAACTTAATGATAGAGGCAAATATCATTCATGCAGCACATGCAAACAATGTTCAGAAGCTTCTATTTTTAGGTTCTAGCTGTATCTATCCTAAATTAGCCGAACAGCCAATGACTGAAAGTGCGCTGTTAACAGGAATGTTGGAAGAAACAAACGAACCTTACGCAATAGCGAAGATTGCAGGAATTAAGCTGTGCGAAAGTTACAACCGCCAATATGGACGTGATTATCGTTCAGTAATGCCGACAAATTTGTATGGTCCTCACGATAACTTCCACCCAGAGAACTCTCATGTGATCCCAGCTTTACTTCGCCGTTTTTATGAAGCAGCACAGCGTGGAGACAGCGAAGTAGTTGCGTGGGGAAGCGGCAAGCCAATGCGAGAATTTTTACACGTAGATGACATGGCAGCTGCGAGCATTCACGTAATGGAACTTGACGACGAAACTTATCAAGCCAATACCCAACCCATGCTCAGCCATATTAATGTAGGTACTGGTGAAGACTGTACCATTCGTGAATTAGTAGAAACCGTTGCGAAAGTTACAGGCTTTAAAGGCAATATCGTTTGGGATACCACTAAACCTGATGGCGCCCCCAGAAAGTTGATGAATGTTTCTAGACTTCACGATTTAGGTTGGAATCACACTTATGATTTAGAACGTGGTCTGCAGCACGCTTTTAATTGGTTTCTAGAAAATCAGGATAACTTCAGAGGGTAAGTTTTGGCCTTTTTAAACAAACAAGCATTTACCGAAGTTATTGATAGGACGCCTTTGGTGTCTATCGATTTAGTAGTAGAAAACGAAAAAGGTGAAATACTTTTCGGCTTAAGAAAAAACCGCCCTGCAAAAGATTATTGGTTTGTTCCTGGGGGGCGAATATTAAAAAACGAAACCTTAGACGCTGCATTCTTGCGGTTAACGCTGAATGAGTTAGGCTTTGAATTTAGCCGATCCCAAGCACGTTTATTGGATATGTATGAACATTTCTATGATGATAGTGTGATGGGTGAAAAGCCTTCCACACACTACGTTGTAGCGGGCTATCATTTAAAGGTTCATCAGAACAGATTGGCATTACCTATTGGCGATCAGCACAATGAATATAAATGGTGTGAAAAATCGAAAGTAAAAAGCGATAAAAGCATTCATAAACATTCATCAGACTATATGGATGCTGTGCTAAGCATTGGATTGAGTGAGGAATTGTAGTTGCTTTCAAAACTATATAAAAAATATAAGAATCGTAAGCGTAGAGTTAAATGTGAAAAAGGTTATGCGACATTTCATATTGATGAGTTATCAATTTTTAAATTTTCAGGTTGGGCATATGTAAATCATCTTGAAAACGCTAAACCTTGCCATGTTTTGTTCAAACTAAACAACACAATAATTTGTCAAACTCAAGCTTCTATTTTTAGAGAGGATCTTAAAAAAGCCGGAATAGGGAATGGGGATTGTGGTTTTAGCGTTGAGCCTAATTGGCAGGCATTCGAGGCAGGTAGTAATGTTATTGTGATGTATGTTAATGATAAGCCGGTTCATGTTTTTAACGTTACAATTACGACTAAACAATTGATGGTAGCAATGACTGGCCAAATCCATCGACAAATTGATTTAGCTAAGGCAGAAATTATTAAGTCCATTAGCGGTCGATAAAAATGGCTAGTATTCGCTATTTTTTGATAGATCCTGGGTTTGAGGATTTTGATTCTCACCATGGCTCGGTTGCTGAGACGCTTATTGGCGATGCATCATCAACCCGTAAGACGGTTACAGTACTTGCGTCTAAAAAGCTAAGCGATTCTGTGAAAAATTTAAAAGGGAAGATTATTCCCTTTTTCACCACGCCTTGTTACACAAATAACCTCGAACCTTTACCTGCTTTTAAAGAAAACGAACTCGCTGAGAAGTTTCAGGCTGAACTTAGCGATTTATTTCGGCGTTATAATATTAATCAAAATGATGTTATTGTTCTTCACACTGCTTTCAGTCATTTGTTTCTAGGGTTAGCAAAATTTTTAAGCTGTATTCCAAAGTTGCATATCCCAAAACTAATAGTCTGTGGAATGTTTGACCCTGGAATAGCTTCTCCCAAGTTTATGGATGAAGCTATGCGCTATAGCTGGTTTATTAAAAATAAGCTTTCACTTTCTTTTCTGGAACGCAGTTTACCTTCGGAAAAACTAGTTTTCGCTACAAGCTGTAATGAGTACAAAATTGGTTACGAAGCGTTGACTGGTGCTTCCTTCCTTATTCATCCAGCAATAAACTATCAACCCTCACAACCATTCAGCCGTGAAATAAAAGGCAGAAAGCGTTTGTTATTGTTTGTTGGCAGCGTGAAAGAAGACAAAGGAACCAGTTTCATACTGAATAATTCGGAACACCTATGTAAAAGTTTTCCCAATGTGGATTTTATACTGCATTGGAATACAAATTCGCCGGGAAGCATAGAATATAAACACGTTGAATCTCAACTTCGTAGATTAGGTAGTCGGGTTAACAACTTAGACGTATTATTTGGTACCCTAACAACTGAGCAATATGAACTACTATTTGATAGTGTTCAAGGGGCTATCGCTTCGTATATGCCGAACAAGTACAAGTATAAAACTTCGGGGGTTTTCTGGGACGTTTTACGCCGAAGTCATTGTAATCTTTTATGTTCGAAAGGAACTTGGTTGGAAAGAGAGTCTAATTTTATGGAGGAGCGTGCATACTTCTTTGACTACGGTGATATAGACAGTATGATACGGGCTATAAAGGAATGGGAAATTGACGAAAGCTCAGTAGATTTGAAGTCTACACAGTATAAAAATGCCATTTGTAGGTCTTTCTCTGAATGGCTCCTTTCTCGCTTTTGACGTTCAAAATAACGCTGAATATGCTGTGAAATAGTGAATACTTATATACAGACAGCAATCAAAATTTATCAAGAAGGGCATTGAATTAATGACCTCAAATATTTAGTCACAAGTCTCTTGCTTTGTTTTTTCACTGGCTAAATATTTTGACAAAATATCGGAAAAGTTTATGAAAGCTATTTTTCACTTCCATCTTTTTAAAAATGCAGGCACTTCGTTAGACGCCTCGTTCAAAGATAATTTTGAGGCAGGTACTGAATGGTTAACCGAAGAGTTTCCAGCTAACCCAGCAAAAAATAGAGAGTTAGTTAAGCGGTGGGTAGAGAACAATAAATCTGCGAAATGTTTTTCATCACATACTGCCCAGTTACCTGTGCCGAGCGTAGATTACTTTAAACTGTTACCTGTAATATTTATCCGTCATCCTATTGATCGAATAGCCTCCGCATACTCGTTCGAGCGGAAGCAAGGTGGTAACGGTTTTGGAGCAGTGCTTGCGCGAAATACTACTCTTAAAGGATATATTGAATCGAGAATCGCTCTCGGACATGACAGACAGTGTAAGAACTTTCACACAGAGCGTTTCGCTTATATGTTTGGGGCTGAGCACGGTTCAGAGCTTGACAGGGCAAAGATGGCTGTAGAGCAACTACCGTTTGTTGGCCTTGTAGAGAAATTCAATGAGTCACTTGAAAAGCTTGAGTCGTGGCTGATTGGCGAAGGATTTGAGGGTATAAACATTGCGCCCAAGGTGCAAAACGTATCGCGTGATACTTCTAAATCGATTGATGAGAAAATTGCAGAGATACGTGAAGAGTTGGGTGAAGAAGCCTTCGAACTTTTAGTTCAAAATAACCAAGACGATTTTGAACTTTATGAGTTGGCAAAGCAAAAATTTAGTGAGTAGGTTGAGATAATGAGCACGAGAAAAGGAATAATATTGGCTGGTGGATCTGGCACACGTTTGCACCCGTTAACCAAGGTGGTAAGTAAGCAACTTATGCCTGTTTACGACAAGCCGATGATTTTTTATCCGTTAACAACGTTAATGATGTCGGGCATCCGTGATGTACTCATTATCACCACGCCTGAAGAGCAGCAGCGATTTATCGACCTTATCGGTGATGGCTCAGCGTTAGGAATGAACATTCAGTACGCGATTCAGCCTTCGCCAGATGGCTTGGCGCAGGCATTTCTTATAGGTGAACAGTTTATTGGAAACGATAGCTGTTCACTGGTTCTTGGCGATAATATTTATTACGGCCACGACTTAAAACTGTCTTTGCAGAATGCGTTTAAGCAAGAGCATGGTGCAACGGTGTTTGGTTATCACGTTAACGACCCTGAACGCTATGGCGTGGTAGAATTTGATGATGACTGGAATGCACTTTCAATAGAAGAAAAGCCAGCTGTTCCTAAATCAAACTATGCCGTAACCGGTCTTTATTACTACGACAACCGCGTAGTCGATTTTGCTAAAGAAGTTAAGCCATCACCCCGTGGTGAACTTGAAATTACAGATCTTAACAACTTGTATCTTAAAGATGGCTCACTCAAAGTAGAGCTAATGGGCCGAGGCTCTGCTTGGCTTGATACGGGCAC
>VAOV01022717.1_pt1 | contig 22738 bp, 20 predicted proteins | sample 3393941 | NCBI WGS metagenome assembly VAOV01 (sample SAMN08290427, study PRJNA428436) | hydrothermal vent metagenome | isolation source: Deep-sea hydrothermal vent chimney | place: Indian Ocean: Southwest Indian Ridge | depth 2398 m m
GTTATTATCGCCACTAACCGGATAACCGGTATTGCCGTCGACATACAGCAATACCTGATCCATAGACACTTCAGCGCCAGCGCCGGTAGACGCAGCTCCTTTAGGACGTCCACTCAGCTCCCACTCACCGCGAACGATACCAACAGCGCTGGCAAAGCCCCCGGCAACACCTTCAAGTGCGGCATCTTCGGCGTCAGAAGAAACGTCAGTGAATCGCGGAATAGCCGCCGCAGCCAATAGGCCGAGAATCACCACCACGATTATCAGCTCAATAATGGTGAAGCCCTGTTGTTTCTTCTGTCTGTTGCGCATGTACCCACTCATAATTAGCCTCTATAAATCCATTTTATAACAAGTTATCAACAATGCCTACCGGCGTTTTTCCCGTTCTATACGGCCTTGATCTGCATCAAACCAAAACCAGGCTTTATCATTTATTGCGTAATAACACCGGTTTCTGTCCTGCGTTGCACTAAGCGCACTGGCCGGAATTTCGCCACCTAACTTACGCCACAAGCCCAAGCAATCATTATCAACCGACGGCCATCCTTTATCATTCACCTTAATAAAGCCTGCCGGCGAATCAGCACGTTCAAACAGTGCCACTGTCGCGGGCTTTCCTTGGCGCAACCATTCTGCCCGAACCAAACTGACGGCTTCTGAAAATGTCGACAGCGCGACGTCTTTCTCTGTTTCCCGCCAGTGCTGTGGCTCGTCAATAAGCAGCATTCTCACAGCAACCGCTGACAAAACCAATAACACAGCGACGACCAGCACATTTTGCAGTCGCCGTAGACCTTTCCGTTCTTCCACGTCGTTTGCCGTCATTATTAACGCCCCTGGTAGGCACTCATCATGTCCCACATTGGCGTGAAAATACCTAGTGCCAGTATCAGCACCATCACCGCTACAACGGCTATCATCAGCGGCTCAATACGCGCTGTTAAGGTCTTCAGATCATAGTCTGTTTCGCGCTCATAATACTCGGCCACTTCCAGCAGCAAGGTATCCACACGCCCGGTTTCTTCACCGACCGAAATCATCTGCAAGATCAAGGGCGTAAACAAGTTAGACTGTTTGGCCACCCGCGACAAATTCTCACCGCGCTCAATACCGCGGCGCATCTCTATAACCCGATTTTCCATCCAGGCATTATCAACAGCTTCCGCAACCAGCGATAGCGCTTGTGTTAACGGTACGCCCGCTCCCAGCATGACAGAAAAGCTTCGTGCAAAACGTCCGAGCATGGCGCGGCGTAAAATAGACCCAATAACCGGCACTTTCAGTTTTAACGTGTCCCACATAAGCCGTCCGGGCGGGGTTTCTTTGTAATACCGCAAACCGAAAAAAGCGCCGACCATAAGCGCCAGCAACAATGGCCAATAGGCAACAAAAAACTGGGAGGACCCTAGCAGGGCTCGAGTCGCCCAGGGCAGCTCCACATTAAAACGTTCAAACATAGACGCAAACGTGGGGATAACGAAAATGTTCAATACAAACATTGCCACCACCAAAGCGATAAGCACAAAGCTGGGGTAACGCGTCGCTGCTTTAATACGCTTACGGGTGTCTTGCTCGTTTTCTAAATAGACAGCTAACTGCTGAAACGACTCTTCCAATTGGCCAGTGTTTTCGCCGACATGGACAATGGCAATAATAAGCCTTGGGAAAATGCCTTTATGCTTAGCCATGGCTGCCGACAAATTTCGGCCACGCTCGAGCTGTTCGTGAATGTCTTTCAGTGCCTTACGCAAACGTTTATTTTGCGTGGTGTCGCCCAGCCCCTCTATAGCACGAAGCATGGGAATGCCCGCCTGCGTCAACGAGTACATTTGTCGACAAAATATAATAAGCTCGTCGAGTGAGACTTTAGGTTGCAAGGCGTCAGCAACCTTTGCCTTTATGTTGTCCCAGCCCGGAAGCGCCGCGCTCGTTGGCGCACTTCGGTCTATGGCTATTGGCGTTAAGCCGCGTTTCATTAACGTATCAGCTGCACTGCGTTCGTCACCGGCTTCCACAGCGCCAGTTTGCAACTGACCTTGTTTGTCGCGGGCTCGGTAACGAAACTGCATTAAATGTTGTCCTCAACACTTTCCGCCAGGAACAAGACTTCCTCGACGGTAGTCACGCCCTGACGCGCGTACTCTAATGCGACAGACGCCATCGACTGATACCCCGGGTGCTTTTTAGCAGCGTGGGCAAAGGCTCTGGTGTCGTTGTCGCGCAGCGCATCCATCATTTCGCCATTCATCTCGAGAAGCTCAAACACACCGATACGCCCGTGGTAGCCGGTATGGTTACAGTTCTGACAGCCTACGCCATGCTTAAACTCAAACTCGCTGCTACCTTCAAGAAGGTGCTCCAACCACTGTTTTTCTGCTTCATCCGGCTGATAGCTTTGCTCACACTTTTCGCAGACTCGACGCACCAAACGCTGTGCTAATATGCCGCGTAGCGCTGCTGCTACCAGGTAAGACGGGGCTCCCATATCAATTAATCGCATGGCACTGGTTATGGCGTCATTGGTGTGCAACGTCGATAGAACCAAGTGCCCGGTGATAGAGCCTCGCAGCCCAATTTCTACGGTTTCATGGTCGCGCATCTCACCCACCATGATAATGTCAGGGTCCTGACGTAAGGTGGTTCTTAGCACTCGAGCAAAGTCGAGGCCTATCTTGTTGTTCACCTGAACCTGCGAAATACGGGGCAACCGATACTCCACCGGGTCTTCGACCGTAATGACTTTTTTCGCTTCTGTATTAAGCTCGCTAAGCGCACCATAAAGCGTGGTTGTTTTACCGGAGCCTGTAGGCCCAGTCACCAGCAACATGCCGTGGGGACGCTTAATTAACGACCGTACCCGCTTCAAGATATTGTCTGGCATACCGGTTTGCTCAAGGGACAACAAACCCGCTGACTGGTCCAGCAAACGAAGTACGCACGACTCGCCGTACTGGGTTGGCATCGTCGACACACGCACATCTATATTGTGCTTGCGAATTTTCATATTAAAGCGACCGTCTTGCGGCAACCGTCGCTCTGAAATATCCAATCCAGCCATAAGCTTCAAACGAAGAACCAATGCATTGGCGATGTTGGTTTCATCAAGCACATTTTCCTGCAGCACACCGTCAATGCGCTGACGAATACGCAGTTTGTTTTCATCTGGCTCTATATGAATATCCGATGCCCGAACCTGAACTGCATCTTCAAAAACCGACTGCAGCAACTTGGCTACGGTTGCTTCTTCTCCCTCTTCGTCCAGGCTGAGTTGGCCCAGTTCAAACTCAGAAGTTTCCTCGTATTCGTCCTGCAGCTGGCTGGCAAAGGTTTCTATTTCTTTTGTGCGGCGATAAAGGTTATCGAAAGCGGTCAGCAACTCACCCTCGGGCACCACTGCCAACTCTACTTGTCGCGGCGCCAATAGTTGGTTTATTGCATCAATAGACGATAAGTCCGCCGGGTCACTCATGCCGACCAAGGCCTCATCGTCGTCCGCTTCAATCACCAACGCTCGGTGGCGACGAGCCTGTACTTCCGGTAATAATTTAAACGCTTCAGGCGGTATGCGGCGCTCTGAAATACTTATCAGCGGTAATTTGAGCTGCTGTGATAAAAACTCCAGCAGTTGCTGCTCGGTAATATAGCCAAGATCAATAAGCGTCGCACCTAGCTTACGCCCGGTTTCGCGTTGCTTCTCCAGTGCTGTCTCCAGCTCTTTCTCGCTGATGATTTGCTCATGAACGAGTAAATCACCCAACCGCATTTTGAGGCGAGGACGTTTCATGGCTTACCTGCTGAATTTGCTTGTGCTGACAACGCAGCTATTTTTTGTTCAATAAATTGCCGGGTCGGCTCATGAGTCACGCGTTGAAGCGCCTGCTGGTAAGTACTTAAAGCGGAGTTACTCCCCTGTTGCTCTTGTGCGAGCGCCTTACCAACATACCAGCGGCCTTCAGTGGGCTGCGCTTCTATCAATCGTGTATAGGCTGTTTCTGCCACTTCATAATTACCTGTGTCTTGCGCCAACAAAGCAATTTTTTGCGAATAATCCGGCTTTTTATCGGCACTTGGCCAACTTTTTAGCAACACATTTAGCGCTGCACCAGGCCTTGCTTCACGCTCCAGAATGCGCGCACTCAGCATCCTAAAATCGGTATCTGTTCTGTCGCGCTGAAAGCCGACCTCCAACGTTGCCAGGGCGTCAGTCACCTTATTACGACCGTATTGCAAAGCCGCCAACTGTTTACGCACTCGCTTATTGTCCGGTGTTACCGATAACGCTTGGCGCCAGTATTCCTCTGCCTGGGTCAAGCGCCCCTGCTGCTGTGCTTTTTCCGCTTTCTCAATGTTTTGTTGTGCGATCTCTTCAGGCGCTAATTCAACGGACTTCTTCACGAAAACTCCGTCATTGTCCGTATTACTTTTCTCTGCCTGCGCCGGCTCTTTTTCTATTTGTGCTTCTGCTAATTGTTTGGTTTGCTTAGGCGAAGGTTCTTTAACCTCATTCGCTTTATCCGCTGAGCTTGTTTCATCTGGGGTGACTGCTCTGCTCGCTAAAGCCTGGATCTCACCGCTACCCCTTTCAGGCTGACCGAGATTAGGGTTAACCTTGTCCTCACGTGGGCTGGTTTCAGCTGGCTGGTTTTGCGATTGCACCGACTTCTGTTGAGCCGCTTCAGGCTGAGGCGATTGCCCCCCTTCATAAACCGTCATTGTCTGGTTGTCGTTCGCTGGCCACAATAAGACTCCGAGCGATATACCCACAATAGCGAGTGCAAGTATGATCCAAGGCAACTTCGATTTCGGCTCCGAGCGTTCAACAGCACTGCCGCCTGCGTCACGGTCGAATGGCTCCTGCCCGCGCTTATCGAGGTCTTTCAGGACTTTATTAATTAAACTCATAGCCCACCCTCAGTAATTTGCCAGTAGCCCATCGCCACTATTAACAAACAAATTGCCGCAATACCAATACTTAAAGGCAGCCAACGCCCCGACTCCAGACGAGTATCTTCGGTGTCTTTCACCGCGAATCTAAGGTCACGACTGGTCAATTTATGACGCCCCTCGCCGTAGGCAAGTAGCATCATTTTATGGCACAACATATTCACTAACCGTGGCACTCCGCGGCTACACCGATGAATGTGTTTAATTAAATTCCAGTTAAAAATTGGCGTGCCTTTGTAGCCCGCAACCTGCATGCGGTGCGCAATATAGTCCGCTGTTTCATCCGCGTTCATCGCCGTTAGCTTATGGGAAAAGCTGATACGTTGACGCAATTGCCGAAAAGCTTTTTGAGATAAGCGTTCGTCGAGTTCCGGCTGACCTAATAAAACAATATGTACCAGCTTCCGGCGCTCTGTTTCTAAGTTCGACAATAGCCTTAATGCTTCGAGGCTTTCTTCCGGCAGTGCCTGCGCTTCGTCGATAATGATAACCACTGACTGGTCACTTTTGCTGATATCCAATAACCGCTGCTGTAATGCTCTGGCTAACTGCTGCTGATTACCGAGCTTGTCGGTCTCTACATCGAGCTCTTGTGCAATTGCCAACCTAAGCTCAGCAGGGTCAAGGTACGAGTCCGGAACATAAGCGGCTTTGAAGAAGTCCGGCATTTCATTAAGCAAGCGCCGACACAATAAGGTTTTTCCGGTGCCCACTTCGCCGGTGATTTTTATAAAACCTTCACCAGTTTTGAGCGCAGTCAGAACCACCTCAAAAGCCTCATGGTGACTTTTGAGATCGTAATAGAACTGCGTGTTCGGCGTTATAGTAAAAGGCAGTTCACGTAAGCCGTAGTGGTAAAGGTACATACTCGCTATTGCTCAATATCCGGGAACCATTCATTCAACAGTTCTCGGGAACGTTTTAGCTCATCACGCCAAGTGTCAACGCCAACAACAGTCGGTTTCAATAGAATAACCAACTCCTTTTTCTCCTGACGATTACGACGATTCGTGAAAAGCTCACCCAACAGCGGAATATCGCCCAGAAGCGGCACTTTACCCACCTCTTCCGAGTTCACGGTTTGCATTAAGCCACCCAGTACAACAATTTCGCCATTACGCGCCTTAACGATAGTATCCGACTCGCGAATATTACTACGCGCCAGCGGCAATACGAGTTCTCCGTCTGTTAAAGTAATGACCTTTTGCTGCTCTTCTGTTTCAACAACCGATGGATGCACATGAAGAATGACTTCGCCGTCATCACTAATTTGCGGGGTGACATCTAACGAGATCCCTGAAAAGAACGGTGTTAAATCGACATTGGAATTGGAGATGGCGGCGCCGGTTCCACCAGCAAGATTTGTCGTAGAATCTACGTTGGTTACGTAATACTCGTCTTCACCAATTTTAATAACCGCTTTTTGGTTGTTCGACGCACTTACACGGGGGTTAGACAGTACTTGTACAGTTCCCTGAGTTTGCAGCATTTCTATCATGCCGTTAAAGCCGTTCGCTTCGTCACTGTAGCTAAGACCAAACAAACCACCGATAGCTGCCGACGTTGCATTACTTGGAGTAACACCATTAAATTCAACGTCAAAACCTGCATTCCCTGAAGCCAAATCACTCCAATTAATGCCCTGCTGATAACCGTCATTAAGAGTTACTTCAATAATGCGAGCTTCCAATATCACCTGACGTTGCAAGCGGCTTTCAAGGGTTTCAATAAAGTCACCCACCGCTCGTAATTTATCCGGCGACGCTGTAACACTGACGATGCCCGCCTGCGGTGATAAAACAACATTGTCACCACCAATAATACCCTCTATCACTTCTTTCAAGTCGCCCCATAAGTCTGTTTCAGACTGGGTATTGATGCTAGAGCCGTTACCTTGTAACTGCTGACTTGTTCGGTTGTAATTCCCGTTTTCGTCACCGAATAGTGGTGTTCCGTTAGAATTTACGGCGCTTGAATTATTGCGGTTGTTTCCTCCGAAGCGATTATTATCACGCTCTTCGCTAACACCACCGCCTGAAATTTCGGTCTGCGACATACCAAAGCGTTTTAGCGATAAGTAATCAAGAGAGAATGTTTTGGTTCGCACACCCGCCGGGTACACCTGAATAGTTCGTCCCTGACGGCGAATTTCAAAGCCGTAAATATCCTGAACGGCGCTCAGCGTTTCATTCAGTGTTACGTCTTTTAAGCTCAAAGAAATGCTGCCGGAAACGTCCGGGTGCACCAGCATGTTATAAGGCGTGTCAGCCGCTAGCCCATAAAAGAACTGTTTCGCGTCAATGCCTTCCGCCTGCAGTACAAAGCGGTCTTCTTCTAAAAGCTCAATACCCTGCTGCTCTTGTGCGCTAACGTCCTGACGCAAGTAATCGCTAACAGCCGCGGGTATACCTCCGGATTGTTCAGGCGCAGCTTCATTCGTTGCATTGTCGGGGGTCATTGCTTCTTTTTCTTTATTCGGAGTATAACCTGGTTGATACGCACACCCCGTTAAGGCGACACTCAGCACCAGTAATAGTATTCTCATTGTTCAGCTCCCGACTTCAATTCCGTTAGCGGCTGAAAAACACTTAAAGTAATACGCTCACCACTTCGGTTTAAATACACTTTATTCGGTAAAATTTCTGACACCGTAAAACCACCCACTCTATCGCCTTCTTTTACGCGTTTATCATTTATCAACGCCAGCTTCTTCAAGTCCGAGTAAATTATCTGCGACAGCTGAATATCAGCAGCTTCAGTCGATGACACAGGCGTTACCGCATCCACAGGCGGTCGTGTTGGATCGTTTTCCTGAGCAAACGCACTAGCAGTTGCGCCCACGGTCAAGGTCAAAATAACGCATAACCATCTAACCACTGATAAACTCCTTATCAGTACTGAGCAAATGCCACTCCAGAGTCACTTGTCCCTGTGGATAGCCTTGCACCTGATAATCAAACCGTGCCCAAATGACATTGGGATGCTTACTTTGCAGCTCTTTGACAAACGCCAGGGTTTCAAAGTACGTACCTGTAAACGCTGCTTCAACGGCGTGCTCATATAAAGCAATGCTGCCCGTTTCAAAGACTTTACGCGGCTCTTTGGCTGTTAAAGTCTGCATTTTTAAAGACTTTGACGTATTTAAAACCGTATTTAAAAACGCCTTTCTCTGTGCAACTTCTTGCAGTGCTTCGCTACGCTCAATGGACTGTTGTGCGTCATTAGCAGACACACGAAGCTGCTTTATTTCCTGGCGCAAAGGTTCGTTAATATCTTTATCGAACTCCGCTTTCAGCTCTTCTACAGAGGCATTGACCTGCTCAATTTGTTGAGTTAAACGCTGGTTTTCAGTGTTCAGTGCCGATGCATTCTCTAAGTCAGGCATAATCACATAACTGAACATTGGCAGCACAATAATCAGAACCGCCGCAACAGCTATCATCACCCGTTGCCGCGCCGGAAGCGCTCCAAAATTATCTTCAAACTGCTGCCAACGACTCATTCTTCTGAAGTTTCCTCAAGTCTTTCTGTGCGTAACTGAAAAGACTGATAGCCTTCTTCACTACGTGACAGTTCAACGACCGCAAAACGTTTACTGGCCAATAGCTCAGACTGTTCAAATTTATCCATCCACAACACTAACTTTTCTGTGTCGGTTGCGTAACCTTGCAAGTAAATCTTTTCGCCATTAAGTCCAAAGTTTTCCAGCCAAATACCCTGCGGAGTGATTTCTGACAACTCTCTCAATAAAGAAGCCACCGCAGACGAAGCCGACGTTTCAAAGTCACTAATACTTTGTCGAAACGTTCTTGCGTCTTGAATATAGGTTTGTAATTCCGTTTTCTTAGCAACCAAATCGGGGCTTTGTTTACGGTTACTTAAACGGTCTCGCAACGACGTTAATTGGTTATTGGCGGTGTTTAACTGCTCGGTCAGCCTTTCATTCTTAGCTTGAGCCTGGCTTTGTTGCCACCCCGCAATAGTCGCTAACGCAAGAATCACTACCGCAATAACCACTAAACCCACGGTTAACTTACCCAGGGTTAGGCGCTGATTAACAGGGACTAAGTCGCCACGATATAAGTTAACGCTTTGCTTCATTGCGGTAACTCCTCGAATACAGCTAAACCTGGCAAGTCAGTAAAGTCACCCTCTATTAATTCTTGTGACCACTGTGGATAATGATAAACACTGCACTCTACGGCCAGCATTTGCGCCAAACTCATTGCTACGACATCTTGTTTCACGTGCTCAATAGCAATATGGATATGTTTTATTGGCGCTTGTCGTAAATGACTTTCAAAGTAGTCGACTGACCGCTGCAGCTCTGTCGCTAATGGCTCCAGCGCGCCTGCTTCTATTTCTTCTTCGGTGTACCTATCTATTGCGGCAACGCCGCGCAAAATACGGGTAAATAGCAGTCCTTTCGAGGTGTAAATTTGAGCTAAATACTGCTTTTCCTGAGTTTGGTAAATCACCATTTCAGGATAAGAGGTCGGCTTAATCAGGCTCGGTAATGTCAACTCAGATACAGTAATAGCCGCCAATGACAAGTCATTGTCTTCCAAAAAGTCGACCCATGGTTTGAGCAACTGCTTACTCGCCGCCACCGCCACGACTTTATCCTGTCCCGTTGGTTGTTCCGGAAACTCGTAGTAGTCCGCGATAATATCGTCTGCTGATAAAGACACGAGATCATCTAAACTATATTTCAGGCTCTCTGCAATTTCTTCCTGGTCGACCATGGGGCGGTCAACTAGCACAGATTCATAACAGTCAGTTCCCAATACCAGTGTCACGGAGGCATCTTTCAATGACAGCCGTTTGTATTTTTTTAGAATATGAGCCGCTTTTTCAATGAGGTTGCCGGGCTGCGCGTCTTCTTGATCGTTCACAATGAGCTCACACTTTCCAGCGTAACTCTTTGCGACTAATAAACGCACACTTTTTTGCGTAATTTGGAAGCAAACGTGATGAGCATTTTTTTTCTGTTGCTTAAATCCAAACACCCGGCAACACCTTTTTATTATTTTTAAAGCATCTTATCAGAATCTTTGCAAAGCACATTATAAAATGCACTTTAAACACTCAAATATAACTAATATTATAACCCATATTTCTATGGGCTCTTTCACTCTTAGCTCTGAACCTTCCAGTTAAGTGATTCACCCGACCAATACGGCACCATAGGTCCGTTTGCGGTATCCACCGTTGCAGGTACCTGCCAAGTCTCTTTCACAAGAGTCAATTCGTTGGTATTTCTTGGCATACGGTAAAAGTCTGCACCAAAGCCACTGGCGAAATCGGCCAGTTTATCCAGCGCACCATGTGCATCGAAAAACTCAGCGTAGAGCTCAATAGCCGCAGGTGCCGAATAACAGCCAGCGCAGCCACATGCTGTTTCTTTTTTGTCTTGAGTATGTGGCGCAGAGTCGGTTCCTAAAAAGAACTTCGGGTTACCCGACAGGGCGGCTCTTTGCAGCTCCATTTGATGAGAGCGGCGTTTTAAAATAGGCAGGCAATAATTGTGAGGGCGCACGCCTCCAACCAATAAGTCGTTGCGGTTCATCAGCAAGTGCTGCGGTGTCATTGTCGCAGCCACATACTCAGAGGACTCTTCAACAAAGGCAACGGCATCTGCCGTTGTTATGTGCTCGAGTACTAAGCGCAAGGTCGGAAACTTTTCCGTAATAGGACGTAAGTGGCGGTCAATAAAGACTTTCTCGCGATCGAAAATATCCACGTCAGCGTCTGTTACCTCTCCGTGCACCAACAGCGGCACCTCGTGTTGCTGCATGGCTTCTAACACTGGTGCCAGCGCGTCAACCGACTTAACCCCAGCGGCTGAATTGGTTGTTGCCCCGGACGGATACAGTTTAAAGCCAATGATATGCTCGTTGGCAGCCGCTTCGGCAACCAGTTCGGGGGTGGTTTCAGCGGTCAGGTAAAGCGCCATCATTGGCTGAAAGCGGTAGGTTTCAGGTAGCTGCTGTAAAATGCGCTGGCGGTACGCCATAGCTGCTTCGACAGTGGTTACCGGCGGAACCAAGTTCGGCATAATAACCGCGCGGTTAAATACCGCCGCAGAAGCCGGTACCGTTGTTGCTAACATCGCCTCGTCACGTAGGTGCAAGTGCCAGTCATCGGGGGTTGGAATTGTGAAAGTTTGCATAGTCATACGCCACTGAAAAATGATGCCCTATTGTAGCGTATTATTCAGTCGCTTGTTAGCGCAGCTGCATAGCCTCTTTCCAATGTTTTCGGCAACAAGACACATAGCGGTCGTTACCGCCTATGGCTATTTGCTGTCCCATGCGCACCGCATTCCCTTTTTCGTCGACGCGCAACGACATCGTGGCTTTGCGCCCACAATGGCAAATGGTTTTCATCTCCACCAGCTTGTCGGCAACGGCTAACAACACAGCACTGCCCGGAAATGCGCTGCCAAAGGCATCGGTGCGGATGCCGTAACACATAACTGGAATGTCGTCGGTATCAGTCAGGGTCGTCAATTGCCAAACTTGTTGCTCGGTTAAAAACTGGGCTTCGTCAATCAAGACGCAATCAATAGCTTTACGCTTATGCTCCTGACGAACAAGTTCGGTTAAATCACACTTGTGGGTAAAAGACAGTGCTTTGCGATCGATGCCTAAGCGCGATGCAATTTTGCCATGCCCCGCGCGATCATCGACTGCCGGCGTCATTAGCAAGACATGCTGCTCACGCTCTTCGTAATTATGCGCGACTTGCAGTAAGGACGTGCTTTTGCCCGCATTCATGGCGGAGTAGGTGAAATAAAGTGAAGCCATTTCTGTTCTTGTTATTTTTAATAAGCTGTCGGAATTGATGCAGAGATTAGCACGATTTTATGCCAAAATGTGACAAAGCAACGTAATTCAGGAGCTCTTCCCATGCACTACTCCCCCGAATTTATCAAAGCCATTCCCAAGGCCGACTTGCACCTGCACTTAGACGGTAGCTTACGTGCCAGTAGCCTTGTCGATATGGCAAAGCGCTCGGGTATTGAACTTCCCAGCTATACTGAAGAAGGCTTGTTCGAAAAGGTATTTAAGTCGCACTACAACAATTTGGGTGAATATCTCAACGGCTTTCAGTACACCTGCGCGGTACTGCGTGACCTCGAAAACTTAGAGCAAGCCTCTTATGAATTGGCGGTTGATAATCAGGAAGAAGGCGTTAATTACATAGAGGTTCGGTTTGCGCCGCAGCTACTGATGGATCCGAGTAAGGGCGTTACCTTCGATACCATTATGCACGTAGTTAATGACGGCTTATCGCGGGCGAAGAAAGAGTACAACAATCGTTCGGACGTTAAAAGCGGCGATAAGCCTCCGTTTGACTACGGCATTATTAACTGCGCCATGCGCATGTTCGGCAAAAAAGGATTTTCGCCCTATTACACACAAATATTTCAGTTGATGCGCGACTTTGAACCGATGCAAGTGATTAAAACGGCAGCAATGGATTTAGTGCGCGCCAGCGTTCGCATGCGCGACGAAGAAGGTATGCCGATAGTTGGACTGGACATTGCCGGTCAGGAAATTGGTTATCCCGCCGGTGAATTTAAAGAGGTGTATGAATACGCGCACGAGAACTTTTTACTGAAAACCGTGCATGCGGGTGAAGCTTATGGCGCGGAGAGTATCTTTGAAGCGTTAACCAAATGTCATGCTGACCGACTGGGTCACGGATATTCATTGTTCTCGCCAGAAATGACCGAGGATCCGACCATTGAGGACCCCAAAGCCTACGGTGAGAGTTTGGCATCTTATATTGCTGATCGACGCATTGCGGTTGAGGTTTGCTTAACCAGTAATTTACAAACAAACCCAGCAATTGGCGATATCAAAAACCACAACTTCAAGCACATGCTGGATAATCGCTTAGCCACCATTATTTGTACCGACAACCGTTTGGTGTCACGCACAACAGTGACTAACGAGTACCAACTAGCACTGGATAACTTCGATATTTCGTTAAAACGCTTAAAGGATATTGTCGCTTACGGCTTTAAAAAGAACTTTTTCCCAGGCCGTTATGTTGAGAAGCGTAAATACGCCAAGCAGAACCTGGCGTATTTTGACAAGGTGGTCGAGCAGTTTGGTTTAAACGATTAACGAGTTACTGGTCGTTTGATGTTTTCAGTTTCACACCCTGGTGCTTATCAAGGCTTTTGAATCCTTCGTTAAGCACCTTTTCTTCCACCTCTTTCGTGGGTATTTCGTTAATGCAAACCCACCTATTACGACCTTGTGACTTGCCATAATACATAGCTGTATCAGCCAATTGCACCAGGGTTCGCCAATGCGGTACCTGGTCAATATCGGTCAAGTACGGACAAATGACCCCACCGACCGTACAAGTAACAGGTAACTCTAAACCATTTGGCAGAATAAACGGCTTTTGCGTAACTGCCTTGTGAATGCGCTGAGCAATATTGTGAAAGTCATCCTCGTCATCGACTTTTGCAACCACAAGGAACTCTTCTCCACCCCAGCGTACAAGCATATCCTGCTCTCTTAGTGCGTGCGTGACGCGGCGGGCAAATTCTTTTAACACCTCATCGCCAATGTCATGACCATAAGAGTCATTCAGCTTTTTGAAGTAATCAATATCGAACAGATACACCGCAAGGCGCTTATTGTCTTCTTCGCGATTCGCTAAGTTAACAGCGTCTAGCTCGCGCTGTATACGGCCTTCGAAATAAAGCCGATTATGCAGTCCGGTAAGAGAGTCCCTCTGGCTGAGCGCTTTAAACCGTTTGGCCTGGCGCAGCTTCTGCCGTATCTGCAATAAACCGAAAACCACCACTAGTATAAAAATAGCGATAATGGCATACATAAGATTCGACTGGGTCTCACGTCGTTCGCGCTCTGCATCTTTTAAGAGCTCTTCTTTTTCCAGCAAATCTTTCTGTAACTCTGACTCGAGCTGCAAGCGACTGAGCTCTGCACTCGACGCCATAGCGCTACTGCTTTGCTTTAACTGATTTTGCAGTGTGCTTTTGTACAACTGGTAAAAATTCTCATGCCCTTTAATCCGAAGATCTGAGCTTTCCAACTCGGACATCCGCTTATAGACATCCAGCTTCACTTCTAATTGAGTATCCGGGTGCAGGTTATGGCAGGCGGGCACGTCATCTTGATTATTCAACTTATGATTGACCAACTGTTGATAACAAGCCAGGTACCGTTCAACAACGGGGTCTTGATCTTCAAGCTGTGCGGATTGGTCAAGGTAATTAGCCGCTAATTCTGCCTTACCTAATTCAACTGCGGATAACGCAGAAAAAACCAAAGCAGACTTCGCCTGTACAGCTTGTTCCAAATTAACTTTTCCAAGCCAGTCTAAGGCTTTTTCATAGTCTCGTTCATGCAATGCATTGGCTACACCGAGGTTAAAGTACGTTAAATCAATGGTGTTTTGTGCGTGCTCAGGCGGTAGCTGGTTATCGTCCCTTAATGCCTTTGTCCGTTCCAGGATATGCTTGTGCAGTTGCATACCTTTTTGCCGATAGTTCGCGTCACCGTACATAATATAAAGCGTAGCGGTATCCTGCATGACACCGTTTAACACGAGCCAAGGTACACGTTGGTCTTTCGCAAGTGATAATGCTTGTTCAAAACTCTGAAAGGCTTGCTTAATATTACCGCTACTCGACTGCATCCAACCAATTTCAGCTAGAACTGACACCGCAAATTCCACCCATCCTTCTTCAAGAAGCTTTTCGTGCAGCTCAAATAGTTTGGAAATTCGTTGCTCGTAACTAAGGTCGTCTACCGCTAAACAAGTATAGCGATAATAAAAGTCAAAGCTTTGAGGTGGATGAGACTCACAAATTGAATTGGTTAACGTTGGCTCGCCGTTGTCGTCATATTCAAATGCGAGCATACGTTGCAATCGGTATTCTTCTACAACATTGATGTCTTCATTCAGTCGTTCATTCAGCCAGTTGACTTTTTCAAGGTAACTCAGCGTACCGTACTCAGCCGGAATAGGCGGCAACTGCTCTAGTTCTTCTAAAGAGATAGAGTCGTCCTGCGCATAAACGCCTGTCGTCAATGCGAGTGATATAACTAAGGTAAGCAGAAGTTGTATTGTCAGTTTCATACTGACAAATTTAGAGGGAAAACAATGCGCTGACAAGGAAAGCGTAATAAAACCTTAACAAAAAGGCTCCACAAGGAGCCTTTCTTAATTAGATGTCTACCTATTAATTTTTGTTTCCCATTCAAAAGGGAATGTCATCGTCAAAGTCGGTGTCCGGTGAGAACGGTGCCGGCTCAGCCGGTTTCTGTTGCGGCTGCTGACTCTGTTGAGACGGCTGTGGTGCCGGACGTTGTTGTTGCTGTTGGCCGCCATAGTTACCTTGTTGACCACCGCCATAACCCTGACCTTGAGCAGGTCCGCCCTGAGGGCCACCTTGAGGACCTCCGCGTGAGTCAAGCATCTGCATTTCGTTTATAACGATTTCAGTCGTGTAACGCTCTACATTGTCCTGTCCAGTCCACTTGCGTGTCTGCAAGCGCCCTTCAACATAAACTTTAGAACCTTTCTTAAGGTACTCACCAGCAATTTCTGCCAAACGGCGATACGCCACACAACGGTGCCATTCGGTTTGCTCGCGTGGCTCTCCGGTTTGCTTGTCTTTCCAGGTTTCACTGGTCGCAATCGATAAATTGGCTATCGCCGTGCTGTTCTGGGTATAACGCACTTCGGGATCTGCACCCAGATTACCAATCAAAATCACTTTATTCACACCGCGGCTGGCCATTTCACTCTCCTGTTCTTAATGCACTAAGCAGTTCATTCACTGCTTTTTCATCGTACGCTTTTTTATCGACTTTTAAATAAGTTGCCTGATCGTCTTCGACCCAGCGAGCTTCTTTTACACCCGTAATGGTTAGTAACTGCTCACTTAAACGTATCGCTTTGTCTTTCGTCAAGTTTGGGGTTGCTACCGACAAGCTGGTGACGCTTTCCGGGTTCTTCATCAGGAAGCTGATAACAAACCAACATAGTAGCAAGATCAAACAGAATACCACAATGCCCGATGTCTGATAGTTTTGTAAGACCCAACCGCCTGCAACACCACCAACAAACGCCCCTAAAAACTGGCTGGTTGAATAAATGCCACTGGCGCTACCCTTGCTACCAGCGGGAGCTATGCGGGTTAACAAAGAAGGTAAGCTAGCTTCAATAAAATTAAAGCCTGTAAAAAATACGACTAACGCTGCGACCAACCAAACGGCTGACTCACCGGCGTAAAAAACCGTCGCCAGCGAAATAATGAGTATAGCGATAGATGCTCGTAACCACTGGACTGAGCTATTATTTCGGGCACTTCGAATAATCATAGGCACCATTAATACAACCGATGCAGCAAGCGTTGGTAAATAAAACCAAGCGTGTGTTTGACTCTCAAACCCTGCGCTTTGCAGTTGTGTGGGAATAGTCACAAACCAAGCTGTTAAAATAGCGTGCAGAACAAAAATACCCGTGTTCAGACACCAAAGCTGTTTATGCTTTAAGAGCTTTTTCAGCTCGGAAGCCACCGGCAGAGACTCCCGTCTCGCTGAGGTTGTTACCACTTTAGGCACACTCATAACCAGCACAACAATACCCAACACTCCGGTTGCAGCGGTAAACCAGAAAAGCCCTGACAAACCAATAACACCGCCGAGCAGCGGTCCGACAACCAACGAGACGGCAAACGCCAAGCCAATACACATACCAATAATAGCCATGACTTTCGGTCGTTGCTCGTCACGCGATAAGTCCGCCGCCAACGCCAAAATAGCAGCAGCAATCGCACCAACGCCCTGCAGCGCTCGACCAACACTCACCATTACCAGGCTATCGGCTAATGCTGCAACAATACTACCCAGCACGAACACCACTAAACCGCCAATAATAATGGGCTTTCGGCCGATACGGTCGGACGCCATACCTAATGGAATTTGCAGCAGCGCTTGGGTCAGACCATAAGCACCTAATGCAATACCAACCAGCAACGGTGAATAATCCGGATAGGCTTGTGCGTAAACCGCCAATACCGGCATGATCAAAAACAGCCCTAACATCCGTATACCAAATACGGATGCCAGTGAGAATGCGGCTTTACGTTCGGTCTTATTTAACGAGTGTTGCGTCATGTTACTGCGTTTGCGCTAGTATCAGAATGAATCATGCTGATATTGTACCAGAAGGCACACACTGTGCGATAATAGCGTTTTGTCGTCGACTTCCTACAAGTTGAAGATTTGCTGAAAAACAGACGGGAATTATGGAAAACATTGAAGTACGCGGTGCGCGAACGCACAACCTGAAAAATTTCAATCTGACGATACCCCGTGACAAGCTTATTGTCATCACCGGCTTATCGGGCTCCGGTAAGTCGTCGTTAGCGTTTGATACACTCTATGCAGAAGGTCAGCGCCGTTACGTTGAGTCACTATCAGCTTACGCTCGTCAGTTCTTATCGCTGATGGAAAAACCCGATGTAGACAGCATTGAAGGTCTGTCTCCTGCTATTTCCATCGAGCAAAAGTCGACGTCGCATAACCCCCGTTCAACTGTGGGTACTATTACTGAAATTTATGACTATTTGCGCTTAATGTACGCACGCGTAGGTGAGCCTCGCTGTCCAACGCATGACGTGGCACTGGCTGCACAAACGGTCTCGCAAATGGTCGACAAAGTGCTTGATGCGCCAGAAGGCGAGAAGCGCATGTTATTAGCGCCCATTATTCAAAACCGCAAAGGCGAGCATTTAAAGGTCTTAGAAAACCTGGCGTTACAGGGCTTTATTCGCGCACGTATTGACGGTGAAATTTGCGACTTAAGTGATCCCCCGCCGTTAGAACTGCAGAAAAAGCACACCATTGAAGTAGTTGTTGACCGTTTTAAGGTCCGCGAAGGTTTAGAGCAACGCTTAGCCGAATCTTTTGAAACCGCTTTAGAGTTAAGTGGTGGTACTGCGCTGGTTGCCCCTATGGAAGGCGACGGAGACACCTTAGTGTTCTCAGCAAACTTCGCCTGTCCGCATTGCGGATACAGTATGCAGGAGTTGGAACCTCGCCTGTTCTCATTCAATAACCCAGCGGGGGCTTGTACCACTTGTGACGGTTTAGGCGTTGAACAGTTTTTTGACCCGAAAAAGGTCATTGTTAACGACGAGATTTCCTTAACCGGTGGTGCTATTCGTGGCTGGGACAAACGTAACTTTTATTACTACCAAATGCTGCAGTCACTGGCTAAGCATTATGGATTTAAGCTATCTGAGCCCTTTAAAGACTTACCGGAAGATATTCGGAATATCATTCTGTTCGGCAGCGGAAAAGAAGAGATAAAATTTACTTATATGAATGACCGCGGTGATAAAGTCGTCCGCGAGCATGCCTTCGAGGGCATTATTCCGAACATGCAGCGCCGCTATCGCGAAACTGAGTCTCAAGCGGTTCGCGAAGAGCTGTCGAAGTACGTTGCAACACAACCTTGTAAGAGTTGTCATGGCACGCGCCTGCGCACCGAGGCCCGCCACGTATTTATTAACAATGTGACCTTACCGGAAGTGGTCGAGCAGTCCATTGGTGACGCTATGGCCTTCTTCCAGCAATTAGACCTGGAAGGTCAGCGTGCTCAAATAGCCGAGAAAATTCTTAAAGAAATTAACGACCGCCTGCGCTTTTTGGTGAACGTAGGTCTCAACTACTTGAGCCTATCTCGCAGTGCAGAAACCTTATCTGGCGGCGAAGCTCAGCGAATTCGCCTAGCCAGTCAAATTGGTGCCGGCTTAGTCGGTGTTATGTACGTTCTTGATGAACCCAGTATTGGTCTGCATCAGCGCGACAATGAACGCTTGTTAAATACCCTGACGCACCTGAGGGACTTAGGTAATACGGTTATTGTCGTAGAACACGATGAGGACGCGATTCGTCAGTCTGATCATGTCATTGATATAGGTCCGGGCGCCGGTGTTCATGGTGGTGAGATTATCGCTCAGGGCAACGTTGACGACATTATTGAAAGTAAGGACTCGCTAACCGGGGACTACTTGTCTGGTCGTAAAGTGATTGATGTGCCTGCTGAGCGACATAAGCCAGATGATCGCCAACTGGTGATAAAAGGTGCCAGTGGCAATAACCTAAAAAACGTCACTATGACATTGCCGCTGGGCGTTATGACGTGTGTGACTGGGGTCTCAGGCTCAGGTAAATCAACACTGGTCAATGACACCTTATTTAAAATTGCGCACCGGGAACTCAATGGCGCAACAGCCGATGTTCCGTCACCTTATGAAAGTGTCGATGGGTTCCAGTATTTAGATAAGGTTGTCGATATCGATCAAAGCCCGATTGGTCGGACACCACGCTCTAACCCGGCAACTTATACCGGCATATTCACGCCTATTCGCGAGCTTTTCGCTGGTGTTCCTGAAGCGCGGGCTCGTGGCTACAAACCAGGCCGTTTTAGCTTTAACGTCCGCGGTGGTCGTTGTGAGGCATGCCAAGGCGATGGTGTCATTAAAGTTGAAATGCACTTCTTGCCGGATGTCTACGTACCTTGCGATATTTGTAAAGGCAAACGCTACAACCGTGAAACGCTGGAAATTCAGTACAAAGGCAAAAACATTCATGAAGTGCTGGAAATGACCATAGAAGACGCTCGTGAGTTCTTCGACCCAATTCCGGCAATAGCACGTAAACTACAAACACTCATGGATGTTGGTTTGTCTTACGTACGCTTAGGCCAGTCGGCAACGACGCTCTCCGGCGGTGAAGCGCAACGCGTCAAACTGTCGCGTGAGCTGTCCAAACGAGATACCGGTAAAACATTGTATATTCTGGATGAGCCAACGACCGGTCTGCATTTCCACGATATTAAACAGTTATTAGCCGTGATTCATCGCTTACGCGACCATGGCAATACAGTCGTTGTTATAGAGCACAACTTAGATGTCATTAAGACCGCCGACTGGATTATAGACCTTGGTCCTGAAGGTGGTTCGGGCGGCGGTGAAATACTCTGCGAAGGCACACCAGAAGCCATTTGTGAGAATAAACAGTCGCATACGGCACGTTTTTTAAAGCCAATGCTAAAATAAAAGGAAGCAGTATGTTAACGGAAGACTTTAAAGTTCGATTTTATGAAACCGACGCGCTAGGCCACGTGAATAACACGGTGATACCCGGGTGGATTGAAACCGGCCGGCTACCGATATTCGAGTTTTTCGGTGAAATGTCGCCAGAAACTCAAAGCTTAATTGTAGCGCGACTGGAAGTAGACTATTTGTTTCCAATTTACTTTGGCAGCCCGGTTACAGTAAACACTTACGTCACCAGAATGGGCGGCAGCTCATTTGATATTACGACCGAGGTTTGGCAAAAAGACAAACTCTGCGCTAAGGGTAAGTCTGTGTTGGTTTATTTCGATTATCAGAAGGAGTGTTCAGTGAAGCTACCTCAGGATATAAGGGACAGACTGGCTACAATAACGCATCCGGAGCACCCTCTTGACGCGTGATATAGTCAGCGGCGGGCAGCACATACATGCGCCTGACGACTTAACCCGCCTGCTGCGAGACATTCATGAGCAGGCAATGACTATAAAAACCGGTAAGGTGGCGGATTACATACCCGCCCTTGCTGCGGTTGACCCTGAGCAGTGCGCTTTAACCGTCGCAACCTTAGATGGTGAGACATTTACCTTTGGTGACACTCAGACACAGTTTTCTATTCAATCCATTTCAAAAATCTTCGGGCTTATTCTGGCTATGGAAAGGCTTGGCGATGAGTTATGGGAACGAGTCAAGATGGAACCATCAGGTCAGGCATTTAATTCGATTGTTCAGCTTGAGTGGGAAAAAGGCATACCTCGTAACCCAATGATTAATGCCGGTGCTATTTTGGTCAGCGATGTCCTTGTTAGCCATTACTCGGCCAGTAAAAATGCGGTTCTAAGCTTGGTACGCAGTCTCTGTGGTAACGAAGACGTCTATGCGGATCACGAAGTTCATGAGTCGGAGAAAGATCACGGACACCGTAATGCCGCTTTAGCCCACCTGATGAAAAGCTTTGGCAATATCGATTCAGATGTCGAAGAACTGCTCGATCACTATTTCTGGCAATGTGCGCTGTCGATGTCGTGTGAAAATTTGGCACGATCATTTACTTTTTTAGCAAATGACGGGGTTTGCCCGTTCTCGAAAAAGCAAATTATGTCCAAACGTGATTCACAACGCATTAATGCACTTCTTTCCACCAGCGGTATGTACGATCAAAGTGGTGAGTTTGCATTTACTGTTGGCGTGCCTGCGAAAAGTGGTGTTGGCGGTGGCATAGTCGCTATTGTGCCTGACTTTGGGGTTATTTCAGCCTGGAGTCCGCGCTTAAACGAGTTTGGCAACAGCGCTCGCGGTATGTTTATGGTGCGAGAAGTTGCGAATAAACTGGGTTTAAGCGTTTATTAAACTTTAGCGAATTGTAGACGGTCGATATAATTGAAAGCGTTCCATATTGAAACGTCGAAAAAGCCGGTCAATTTCCCCTTTTCTGCCTAACTCACTTAAAAGCCTCTGTAAGGTTGAGGCTTCAATTTTCCCGGTGTTACCGACCAATAAATGCAGTTCATACGTGAAGTCTGATTTTTCCGAAAGTAATAAGTTATCAATATTGATTTGACGTGAACCTTCCAAAGCAGCAAGCAACTCATCATTGACCGTTGTTAAGTCAACCCGTCCGCCTAGAACCATTCGAATATTTGTTATTCTTGAGTCCGCTAGATAAACAGTATAATCATCTTTTAGCTCATTAGAGGCTTTGAGTTCTCCGGCTATAAGATAGTGATAACCTTTTACCCCGGCAAGGCTTTTACCCTTAAAGTTATTAAAAAATTCTTGTGAACGCCCCTCTTTTTGCGCTGTAACTAGCCGCTCTTTCCCTCTCACTAAAGGGAAAGTTGCGTCAACTTCTATTTCTCGGCCTTGCCAGCCCCAACTCGGTGACTCGAAAAACATAACATCGCAACAGCCGCCCTTACTTAGCGCTTCATAACGCGCAGAAGGAGGTATCACTTCAATCACAAATTCGTAATTGCTCTGGTGATTGTTAAGGCGGTTAATTAGCTCGCGGGTTAAGTCGGTTTCCAGAACATCAGAAAAATAAGGCGGGTAGTCGTAAGCGGCAACATAGACCTTTGTCTGTGCTGCTATAGGAAAACTACAGAGTAATGCTGCGAAAAGCAGTAAAAAACGACTCAAAAGCCCTACACTTAGTTGTTATTGATGAAAATCACGACATTTCATCTTTCACTTTTGCGGTTTAAATGTCAAGAACTGTAAAGGGGTAGATAGACAAGCTGCGAACATAAAAAAGCCCGGCGCGAAGCCGGGCTCTCTCTATACGATACTTAAACCGTATTAGTCGATGATCTTAGATACAACACCTGCACCTACAGTACGACCACCTTCACGGATTGCGAAACGCAGACCTTCGTCCATTGCGATTGGAGCAATCAGCTCTACAACGAACTTAAGGTTGTCGCCTGGCATAACCATTTCTACGCCTTCCGGCAATTCTACTGCACCCGTTACGTCAGTCGTACGGAAGTAGAACTGTGGACGATAGCCTTTGAAGAATGGCGTGTGACGGCCACCTTCGTCTTTGCTCAGTACGTAAACTTCCGCTTCAAACTTAGTGTGCGGAGTAATTGTACCTGGCTTAGCCAATACCTGACCACGCTCAACTTCGTCACGCTTAGTACCACGCAA
>VAOV01007930.1_pt1 | contig 22190 bp, 19 predicted proteins | sample 3393941 | NCBI WGS metagenome assembly VAOV01 (sample SAMN08290427, study PRJNA428436) | hydrothermal vent metagenome | isolation source: Deep-sea hydrothermal vent chimney | place: Indian Ocean: Southwest Indian Ridge | depth 2398 m m
GAACTCAACTACGGAGTCGATCTATCAACCATCTGAGGGTGGTATCAGATTGATGGGGTGAAGGTGCCCCATCAACCATTAAATCCGTATACCCAAAAAATCTTAACCACGTCACTACTGGACGTGCTGATTATTTGCTTCTAAAGTGGATTTGGTAGGTAGGCAATGAGCCACCTGCTCAATCATTAAGCACGTTAAGGATATGAACGATGGCAACTGGCACTGTCAAGTGGTTCAACGACACCAAAGGTTACGGCTTCATCTCTCCCGATGACGGCGGTGACGATCTCTTTGCCCACTTCTCCGAAATTCAAGCTGAAGGTTTTAAGACCCTGCAAGATGGTCAGAAAGTCAGTTTCGAGGTGACTCAGGGTAAAAAAGGCCTTCAGGCTTCCAACATTCGCGTTGCTTGAACCGCACCGAATGGATAAAGGCCCGGAATGCGGGCCTTTTTTATAGGTTGGGGTTTACTTCTTAAGACGATGTATCCAACGTGTCATCCGAGGAGCTTTCGGCCTCTTGCGCTTCGCTATCGTTATTGGTGGGGCGCTCACTCTCCAAGGCTTGGAACTGCTCTTCTAGGCGCTGCTGGGCCTCTTCGAATTGACGTTCGGTATCTTCGATGAGCGCATCCACATCTTGCGCTTCTAACCCACCTTCCACGGAAGAGCCTTCGGGTAAACTGCTTTCGCGCTCCCAGCTTGGCTCGATGGGATCGTTCTCCATGGGTGCCAGTTCGGGCGACTGCTGCTCGATTTCTTGAAACTGTTGCTCCAACTGACGCTGTGCCTCTTCGAAACGACGCTCAGTCTCGGCAATCACGTCATCGACATCAGAACGCGTGGTTTCACCCGGCATTGCGCTGGCTTCGTCAAGGGCTTCGTCGGGGTCGGCGGCCAGCGTCTCTTCGTCCGCCTGCAGGGGCTCCGAAGTTGACTCACTGACGGTGGAAGACAGGTCTTCCTGAACATTGGAAGGCTCGGACGCCTGACGTTCAATGTCGTCTTCCACCTGGGAGGGCGAAGGAACATCGTCACTACTGGTGTCAGGTGCAGCGGCTAGCGTCTCACTGGGCTGCTCGGCCGCGCTCTCTTCCGGTACGACATTTGCCTCTTCTTGACTGTCGCCGCAGGCACTCAGCAGTAGGGCCAAACTGGCCAGTAGCGGCATCCATACACGGTAGCTCATCGAGTCATGCTCCTTAATGGTTCGAATTCATTAGTGGCGGTCGTTGGCAGACAACAGCGAACAGCCTTCTGGTAAGCGTACCTTCAACGCTAGCGGGACGACTTCAGCGGTGAATCGTTGATAGCGTTTTGCCTCACCATCCAGGGTCAGCGGCCAAGGTTCATCATCGGACCGAGTGGTAACGGTCAACTGGCTGGCAGTGAAGTAGCGCACATAACGCCCTTCTGCGGGGAACTGCTGTAGCTCGCCTAGCAGCGCAGGGAGCTCCGTCACCGAATGAAAATCTTTGACCAGCAGAACGTCCAATCGCCCATCATCAAGCTTGGCACGAGGGGCCAGCACCTGCCCCCCACCCGATTGACGCCCATTGCCCAGTGCCAGCAGCAGCAGTGACGCGGCCTGCTCATGATCGCCCCAGTGCAACGTGCCGCGATAACTGCGATGCCGCCACGCCTTGAGCGCCCCCATCAGTGAGTAGGCTCCTCCCCCTAACATGCGTTTTAACGTTTTGGGGGTAGAGGAGGTAATTTCTGCGCCAAAACCACCGGTGGTCATATTGATGTAATAGCATACCGACGGTTCGCCACTGGTTTCTGCCGTCATACGAATCACATCGATGGGCGCAGACGGCAAGCGAACGGCATCCGCCAGTGCGCGATCCGGCTTCAAAGGTAACCCCACCGAAGTGGCAAAATCATTCGCGCTGCCCATCGGCACCACGCCCAAGCTCGGACGATGGTCATGGGGGATGCGCATTAGCCCGTTAACCACTTCGTTTACCGTGCCATCGCCGCCACAGGCGATCACACTGGTAGCTCCTAGTTCAACGGCTTGGGCCGCAAACTCGGCGGCATCGCCACCTTCCCAAGTAGCGCGAACAATCATCGGCGTCCCTGCCTTGCGCTGCGCTTCAACGGCCTCGCGTAGCGCCGGATTTCCGGCAGACTGACCGTTAATAATCAGTAAATAACACTGCTGTGAATCTGTCACCGGTGTCTTCCCTCTCCATGGTTAATTCACTGGATGCACGTTATGCCAGCGCTTTCTCGACCACCTCGAACACGTTGGACGACAGCGGTTCTTGTTTGATCCGCTCTAGCTCCGCACGCATTAACTGCTGACGCGCTTCATCAAAACGCTGCCAGCGGGTTAAGGGGGTGATTAACCGCGCGGCAATCTCTGGATTCAGGCGGTTTAGCTCAATCACCACATCTGCCAACAGCGCGTACCCTTTGCCATCCAAGCGATGGAAATTGACCCGATTTTGCGCAAAGGCACCTACTAACGCACGCACCTTGTTGGGGTTCTTGATGGAGAACGCTGGGTGCTGCATTAGGTACTTTACGCGCTCCAATACGTCCGGCTGAGGGCGCGATACCTGAATCGTAAACCACTGATCCATCACAAGCGGGTCGTGTGCCCACTTTTCACCAAACGCTTTCAGCGCGGGGTTAGCCAAATCATCACGGTCGCTGTGTACTAACAGTGTCAACGCATGGCGTACATCGGTCATATTATGATCAGCGGCAAACTGCGCTTCACAAAGTGCCACACTCTCGTCGTCCTCAATGGACATTAAGTAAGATAGCGCTATGTTTTTGAGACTGCGCTGGGCAATTTGTTCAGGCGTCGGCGCATAAGCTTCATCAGTGCCATTCTCTTTATACACGGCGATAAATTCATCACGCAGCGCCTGGGCCAAGGATTGGCGCACAAACTCACGCGCGGCGTGAATCGCATCCACATCGACAATCGGCTGCTGCCCGGCGATGTAGGCTTCCGATGGTAGCGTTAGCATCTCAGCCAGTACCGCCTTGTCATCCATGGAGGAAGTCAGGAGCGTTCTAAAGGCTTCTACCACCCGGCTATCCATGACCTTCTCTACCCCGTTGCGGTGGGCGGCGATCAAGTCATCCAGCGCCAACAGTGCGAGCCTTTGCCCCGCGTCCCAGCGGTTGAAACCATCGCTATCGTGGGTCAGTAAGAAGGCCAAATCTTCGCGAGAGTATGGGAAGTGCAGTTTTACTGGGGCGGAGAAGTCGCGCAGCAGCGATGGAACCGGCGCCTCTGCCACATCGGTGAAGATGAAGGTCTGCTCATCGTCGGTCAGGTGAATGACCGCGTCCTTACCCAGCTTTTCACCTTCAAGCGTCAGAGTAAGATCCTGACCGGACTTTGTGCCCACCAAGCCCATGCGCACAGGAATATGCAGCGGCTGCTTGTCGGGCTGGCCGGGAGTGGCGGGGGTACGCTGGCGCAGCGTCAAATGGTACTCGGCGTTGGCGTAGTCGTACTCACCGTGGGCATCGATTTCCGGCGTGCCCGCCTGGGAGTACCAGCGCATGAACTGGCTTAAATCGATGCCCGATACCTCGGCCATGCAGCCCACGAAGTCTTCGATCGTCACGGCCTGACCGTCAAAGCGCTCGAAATAGAGATCCGAGCCACGGCGGAAGGCCTCCCAGCCCAGCAGGTTACGCAGCATGCGCACAACTTCCGCCCCTTTTTCATAAATGGTCAGGGTGTAGAAGTTGGTGATCTCGATATAGTGATCCGGACGAACCGGATGCGCCGTGGGACCTGCATCTTCGGCAAATTGCGCGGTGCGGAAAAACGAGACGTCTTGAATGCGCTTGACAGGGGCTGAATTGATATCCGCAGAAAAACACTGATCGCGGAATACCGTAAAACCTTCTTTTAGCGAGAGCTGGAACCAGTCGCGGCACGTCACGCGATTCCCCGACCAGTTGTGGAAGTATTCGTGGGCCACAATGCTTTCGACATTCTGAAACGCCGCATCGGTGGCGGTATTGGGGTGGGTCAGCACGGCAGCGGAGTTAAAGATGTTTAATCCTTTGTTCTCCATCGCCCCCATATTGAAGTCATTCACCGCCACGATCATAAACAGATCTAAGTCATACTCGCGGCCGTAGGTCTCTTCATCCCAAGTCATTGCCCGCTTTAGCGAGGCCATGGCGTGGTCGGTCTTATCGAGATTCTCTTGCTCCACCCAGAGCTGTAACGTCACGTTACGGCCACTCATGGTGGTGAAGTGATCTTCGACCTTGGTTAAATCTCCTGCCACCAGCGCAAAAAGATAGCAGGGCTTGGGGTGCGGATCTTCCCAGGTCACAAAGTGCCGGCCGCTCTCTAAGGTGCCCTGATCAACTGGGTTACCGTTCGCCAACAGCACCGGCTCCCGCTGCGCATCACCTATCACGGTGACCTTAAACGTAGCCATAACATCCGGGCGGTCAGGGTAATAGGTGATGCGGCGAAATCCTTCCGCTTCGCACTGCGTGCAGTACATGCCGTTCGATTGATACAGCCCTTCTAAGGCAGTGTTACTGCTAGGAGAAATCTCGACTTCGCTCTCCAGGGTAAACGCTGCCGGAACACTGGGAATTGTGAGCGTCTCATCGGTGAGCTGGTAATCGGCCTCAGCGAGCGCCTGGCCGTTGATCGCGAGCGCGTGCAGCGTCAGGTGTTCGCCGTTCAGCACCAGCGGCGTAGTTTGTTCAGCACTGGCGTGGCGCTCTACGGTAAGGCGTGCTTTAACACGGGTCGCGGTGGGGTCAAGATCAAACGTCAGCTCGGTATGGGTCACTTGGTAGGCGGGCGGCTGATAGTCGCTTAAATAAACCGGCTGCGGATCAGACATAATGCGAAACTCCTGTAAGCTTTAAGTAGTCGAGTAGCGCAAACGCTGCGCTACTCAATGAATATTTCTTATAATCGTTAATCGCGGAAATTATCAAACTGCAGCGGCAAATCAGGCCCTTCTTCACCGCGCAGTAGTGCCATCACACTCTGCAAATCATCGCGCTTTTTACCCGTTACGCGCACCTTCTCGCCCTGAATTTGAGCCTGTACTTTCAACTTACTGCCTTTGATACGCTTTACCACATCTTTGGCTTCTGCTTGGTCGAGGCCCTGCTTGAGCTCTACTTCCTGGCGCGCCTTCACACCAGACAGCACCGCGTCTTTAACGTCCATGCAACGTGCGTCGATACCGCGGGCAATCAGTCGGTTACGCAACACGTCCAGCATTTGCTTGAGCTGGAAATCTACTTCGGCCTCGAGCAGCACCTTATCGCCTTCCAACGTGAAGCTGGCATCGACGCCTTTAAAGTCAAACCGTGACTGTACTTCACGGTTTGCTTGGTCAACCGCATTGGCGGCTTCGTGCTGATCGAATTCTGACACGATATCAAATGAGGGCATGACACTATTCCTGACAAGACATGACCCACCATTCTAGAGCAGCAAGCCCCCAACCGGCCAATTCTCTTAGAAAAAGCTGGACAAAAACTCTGCAAGCCGGTCACATCAAGCTTAAAAGCTATACAAACACCTCTCAGGGCGATGTTAAATTGTGCGCCTCTGTCGTAACCTGCTGACATAGCCCTGTACTCTTTCAACGAGGAGAGACCATGAGTGATCGCGATACCCGCCATAAAGCATCGATGGAAAAACTCAAAGCGCGAGTGGACGAAAAAGTCGCCAATGCCACCGAGCAGCGCGGAATGCTGCTCATCAACACGGGCAACGGAAAAGGCAAAACCACCGCCGCCTGGGGCACCGTCACGCGCGCGCTGGGTTATGGCTACAAAGTAGGCGTGGTGCAGTTCATCAAGGGGTTATGGGAGTGTGGCGAGCGCAATCGGCTGGAAGCCGATCCTCATTTGAGCGTCGCTATCATGGCAACCGGCTTTACCTGGGATACGCAAAATCGCGAAGCGGACACCGCCGCCTGTCTGGAGGTCTGGCAAGAAGCGCAGAAAATGCTGGCAGACCCCGAGATGTATCTCGTGGTGTTGGACGAACTCACCTACATGCTGAAGTTTGGCTATCTCGATATCGCCACGGTCAAACAGGCGCTACTGGACCGTCCGCAGGAACAAACCGTGATCATTACCGGGCGAAATGCCCACCGTGAGCTGGTGGCCATGGCCGACACCGTGACCGACATGCAGGAGGTGCGACACGCTTTTAACAACGGCCTTCAGGCCCGGCGAGGCATCGATTTCTAAGCACGAAAAAGGGCGGCCAAGCCGCCCTTTTAGTATCACCTGAAGGTGTACGACCTAGCCTTCGAACGGGTTGCGCAGCACGATGGTTTCAATACGATCGGGACCGGTAGAAATGATATCGATGCTGGTGCCTACCTGCTCTTCGAGGAAGCTGATGTATGCACGGGCATTAGCCGGTAAGTCTTCCACCTTCTTAGCGCCCAGCGTGGACTCTTTCCAGCCTGGCAGATCGTGATAGACCGGCTCTACCGCTTCGTAGCCCTCTGAATCCACCGGGTTATCCAGCACGTCGCCATCTTTGCTGCGGTAGCCGACACACACGCGGATATTTTCCAAGCCATCCAGTACGTCCAGCTTGGTCAGGCAGATACCCGATACCGAGTTGATCTGTACCGCGTGACGCAAGGCAACGGCATCAAACCAGCCACAGCGACGCGGGCGGCCCGTAGTAGCACCAAACTCATGGCCACGCTCAGCTAGGTGACGGCCGTGATCGTCAAACAGCTCGGTGGGGAACGGGCCGGAGCCGACACGAGTGGTATAGGCTTTGGTAATACCCAGCACGTAGTCCAGGTAGAGCGGACCGACACCAGAACCAGTCGCCGTACCACCCGCGGTGGTGTTCGAACTGGTCACATAGGGGTAGGTACCGTGGTCGATATCCAGCAGCGAGCCTTGAGCACCTTCAAACAGGATATTCTCACCGGCTTTACGCAGGTCATGAACCATACTGACCGTATCGCTGACCATCGGACGCAGCTCTTCGGCCATTTGCATGGCGCTATCCAGCACTTCCTGGAAGTCTACCGCCGGCTCACCGTGGTAATTCACCAGTACAAAGTTGTGGTAGTCGAGCACTTCACCGAGTTTGGAGGCAAACCGCTCGCGATGAAGCATATCGCCCAAACGCAGGCCGCGACGAGCCACTTTGTCTTCGTACGCCGGGCCAATACCACGACCAGTAGTACCGATTTTGGCAACACCGCGGGCTTTCTCACGCGCTTGGTCTAGGCGCACATGGTAAGGCAGAATCAGCGGGCACGCCGGAGAAAGACGCAGGCGCTCACGCACGGGCACGCCCTTCGCTTCCAACTCGCGGATCTCTTTGATCAGCGCTTCCGGCGAGAGCACAACACCGTTGCCAATCACGCAGGTTTTACCAGGGCGCAGCACGCCTGAAGGAATCAGGTGAAGAACGGTTTTCTCACCGTCGATGACCAGCGTGTGGCCTGCGTTATGGCCGCCTTGGAAGCGCACCACAGCAGAGGCGGATTCGGTGAGCAGGTCAACGATCTTGCCTTTGCCTTCATCACCCCATTGGGTACCCAGGACTACGACATTCTTACCCATTATGCACTCGTCTCTTGTGTCAGGGTCGTTGTCTGCCAACGACCATCGATAAACTCAAGACGGCGGTCACAGCTGTGCTCCGCCGGCCCAGTACGCTGCCCAGGCAGCGCTTGAATTACGCGTTCACCCTGCTCACGCAGCGCCACAATGGCAGCGTTAAGCGACTCTTCTTCTTGGGCAGGAGCCCAAATTGCACCCCGGCTGGGTGAAGCCAGTGCCAGCGATGCCAGTTGTTTCAGGTCCATCGAGAAACCGGTGGCAGGCCGTGCACGGCCAAACGCGCGCCCGGTATCATCATAGCGCCCGCCTTTGGCCAGCGCATGGCCATAACCCGGCACGTAAGCCGCGAACATCATACCGGTGTGGTATTGATAGCCGCGCAGCTCTGCCAGATCAAAATAGAGCGAGACATCAAAGCGCGCCAGAACGCCTTTATAAAGCGCTTCTAGCTGGTCGAGGGCTGCAGTTACAGGCGCAGGCGCACCTGCAAAGCGCTCGCGGGCCTGGGCCAACACACTGGCATCGCCATGTAACTCACCCAAGGCCATCAGCATATCGGCCAGCACAGGATCGCTCACACTGACGTTCACTTGCTCTGCTAGCTGACCCGGTGATTTTAACGCCAAGGCCTCAAATAGCGCACGCTCTTGCTCATCGCTGAGTGCAGCGGCCTCTACAAGGCTACGGTAAATACCAATGTGGCCCAACGCCAGGTGAATTTCATCAGCGCCCGCCGCATGCAGACTTGCTAATGCTAAGTGGATAATTTCACTATCAGCCTCTAAGCCTGCATGACCAAACAGCTCCACACCAACCTGTACGGGGCTTCGGCCGCCCTGATGCTGGTCGGCCTTTGCGCGCAGCACATTGGTGCAGTAACACAGACGCACCGGGCCTTGGCGTTTTAGGGAGTGAGCGTCCATACGCGCAACTTGAGGCGTCACATCGGCAGATGCGCCCATCATGCGGCCCGTCAGTTGGTCGGTAAGCTTGAACGTTTGAAGGTCGAGGTCTGTGCCGGTACCTGTCAGCAAGGAGTCCAAAAACTCCACCGGCGGCGGCATTACTTGGTCGTAGCCCCAGCAATGGTAAAGATCAAGCAGCGCACGGCGCAGCTCTTCCATGCGGCTTGCCTGAGGCGGCAGCACCTCATCCATGCCGTCGGGCAATAGCCAGCGGTCAGCGATGGTCATGTGAACAATCCTGCGAGACGATGAAGGCCCCTTCTGACGACACCACCAACAGCCTCACAAGGCGCTGCGTGGAAACGTTCACGAAACGAGGGCCACAAAAAAACCGGGCGACGCCCGGTAGATAAAGTCTATCACGTTTATGCGCTAGATGAACCCCGCCAAGCACACCGCTTGACGGGGTTCCGCGCCATTACTCAGCGCTATTAGGCACTGCGCTACGCAGATAGCGGAAGAAGTCGCTATCCGGCTCAAGCACCAGCAGGTTGCCATCGCCAGAGAAGCTTTCACGATAGGCGTTTAGACTGCGCCAGAAAGCGAAAAACTCCTGATCCTGGCCGTAAGCCTGGGAGAAGATCGCAGCTGCCTCGGCGTCACCTTCACCACGCAGGGTTTCGGCGCGCTCGTTAGCTTGAGCAAGCAGAACCTGACGGCGGCGATCGGCGTTAGCACGAATACGCTCAGCTTCTTCTTGACCCTGGGCGCGCCACTCACGGGCTTCACGCTCCCGCTCTGAACGCATACGCTCGAACACAGCGGCAGAGACATCTTCCGGCAGGTCGATACGCTTGATACGGATATCGCGAATCGCCACGCCGAGCTCTTCACGCATCAGCTCGTCAAGCTCTGCTGTCGGGCCTGTCATTAGGTCATCACGGCGCTCGGCAATAATTTCCTGAAGGTTCAAGCGACCAAACTCGTTACGCAGACTCTCATCGACCCGTGGCTGAATCAGGCGAATCGCCATCATCTCATCACCTGCGGTCGCCTCGTAGTAGCGAGTGGGGTTAATCACTTGCCACTTTACGTAGGAGTCTACGATTACCGCTTTCTGCTCAAGGGTCAGGTAACGGCTGGTATCGGTATCCAGTGTCAGCAAACGCGTGTCAAATTTACGAATTGTCTGAGCAATCGGAATTTTGGCATGCAGGCCCGGCTGAATATTCTCTTCGATGACTTCACCAAAACGCAGCTTCACCGCACGCTCGGTTTCATCCACTACGTATAGGCTGTTACTTGCTAGCCACGCCACGGCGGCCAAGCCACCTACGATAAGCAGGGATCGATTATTAATCATTTAGCGGCCCTCCCTGCGGATAGGGTTATTACTAGACGACGATGAGGAGCTGCTTTGGCTGCCCCGCAGCGACTCCAGCACGCGCGGATCAATCGCATCGCTGCTGCTATCGCCACTGCTATCAGTCGTTGAACTGCTGTCACTACCACTGTTACTGCGCATCTGGTCTAGCGGCAGGTACATCAGCGGAGCATTTTCGCTCACATCCAACAGCACCTTGGGCGTGCTACCAAACACTTCTTCAATTGCATCCAGATACATACGTTCACGCATGACCTCTGGCGCATTACGGTACTCAGTTAACAGCGCATTAAAACGGTTGGCTTGACCTTGCGCTTCAGCGACTACTGACTCCCGGTAACCCTGGCCCTGCTCTACAACACGCTGAGCTTGGCCTTGTGCAGCTGGGATGATCGCGTTGGCATAAGCCATACCTTCGTTGATGGTCCGCTGGCGATCTTCGCGAGCACGAATAACGTCATCAAAGGCATCAATAACCGGTGCAGGTGCAGATGTTGATTCAATGTTGATGGTTTGCAGACGAATACCGGCACCATAGGCATCTAAGTATGCTTGCAGACGGCTCGCCACCGAGCTACCCAAAATCTCACGACCAGAGGTCAGGATATCAATCATATCCGTACCACCGACCACATGACGCAGTGCAGAATCCAGCGCATTCTCAATAGAGAGAGCGGGATTACGTACGTTAAGTACAAAGTCACGCGGGTTGGCGACTTGGTACTGCGCAGAGATTTCCACTTCAACGATGTTCTCGTCGCGAGTCAGCATGGACTGGGTCTGAGAGACGGAACGAACGCGTGTTACGTTTACCATGCGCACATCATCAATCAGCGGTGGATTCCACTGCAGGCCTGGCTCAACAATGCCTTGGTACTCACCAAAACGCAGTACAACCCCACGCTCAGACTGGTCAACCAAGTAAAAGCCTGAGGCAGCCCAAATGGCAAGCGCAACAATAATCAAGAGGCCCGGCAACGCAAAGGAATTGCGAGGTTTACCGCCCCCGCTTTTACCATTACCGCCCCCGCCACTTTTCTTATTGCCGCCGCCAAGCATGCCGTTCAGCTTGTCTTGGAATTTTTTCAGCGCTTCGTCAAGATCGGGTGGCCCTTGATTGTTGCCACCTTTATTGCCGTTATTGCCACCACCATTGCTCCCACCGCGATCGCCGCCGCTGTTACCACGTCGACCACCACCACTCCAGGGGTCGTGCTGGTTGCCACCACCGGGCTCATTCCAGGCCATACTTCGTCTCCACTAAGGTGTTCACCTGCACTTTGCCTTGTGCTTATGCAAGGCCGGGTGCTTTTGATATTGTTGCTATATCAATCGTGTACCACAACTCCACAGTCAATGACTGTGGAGTAGGTACTTGATGGGCTACCATTCGTCAGATTCGCGTAATGCTTCTGGTAAATAGGTATTGGCACGCTCACCCAGTTGAGCCATCAACTGGTTAAAGTCGCGCCTGGGCAAGCGCACATCCAACACGGAGCGCCCTTGCTCATCAAAACTCTCTTCGCGTACGGCGTTAAGCTCATGCAAGCCAGCGCGTAACTTACCCTGCTCTGGTGACAGTGTAAGCGAAAAACCAATCACGTCATTGGCAAGGCGCTCGGTCAAAGCTTCATGCAATAGATCAAGCCCTTGGCCCTGCTGAGCAGACAGCCAAACTACCTCTGGCACGCCATGGCCGTCGCGCTCAATGCGCGGGGCGCTGTCTAGCTTGTCGATTTTATTCATGACTTTGAGCACCGGCACGCTGTCAGCACCGATCTCTTTGAGCACATTATCGACTTGCTCAACGTTTAGCTCTCGGTCTGGGTCAGCTGCATCGATGACATGCACCAGCAAAGTTGCCTCGGCCGCTTCTTGCAGCGTCGCCTGAAAGGCCTCCACCAGCTTATGCGGCAAATGGCGAATAAAACCAACCGTATCCGCCATAACAACGGGCCCAACGTCTTCGATTTCAAGCCGGCGGAGCGTTGGATCCAGGGTAGCAAACAGTTGATCAGCCGCATAAACCTCAGCGCTGGTCAACGCGTTAAACAGCGTCGACTTACCCGCGTTGGTATAACCCACCAGCGAAACACTGTGGATCTCCGCCCGAGCCCGAGCACGCCGATTCTGCTCGCGCTGGCTGCGTACTTTATCGAGCCGTTTATGAATAGATTTAATGCGGCCGCGCAGCAGCCGTCGGTCAGTCTCTAGCTGGGTTTCGCCAGGACCGCGCAGGCCAATGCCGCCTTTTTGGCGCTCAAGGTGTGTCCAGCCGCGAATCAGGCGTGTGGACATATACTCAAGCTGGGCAAGCTCTACTTGCAGCTTACCTTCATGTGTTCGTGCCCGCTGCGCAAAAATATCGAGAATCAGACCGGTGCGATCCAAGACACGACACTTGAGTTCCTTCTCAAGGTTACGCTGCTGGGAAGGGCTTAAACTGTGGTTGAAGATCACCAGTTCCGCTTGATGAGCTGCGAGCATTGCCCGCAGCTCATCCAACTTACCTGACCCAATAAACGTACGGGAATCAGGGCGCTGTCGGCTGGCTGTGAGCAATGTCGCGGGCTCTGCGCCAGCAGAGCGCACGAGCTCCAAGAACTCACCCGGGTCTTCACGCGCCTGCTCATCATAGAAATCTACGTGAACAAGAACTGCCGTTTCACCGGCTTCTGGGCGTTCAAAAAACAATCAATACCTCGTGGACTCTCTTGCTATCCAGCAGTGTTAGAGTTCAGCATCAGATGCTGAAGGGTCTTGTGCCGGCAAACGCACATTGCGTGAAGGCACCACCGTGGAAATAGCGTGTTTATAAACCATCTGACTGACGGTATTGCGCAACAAGATGACAAACTGGTCAAACGATTCAATCTGGCCCTGCAGCTTAATGCCGTTTACCAGGAAAATAGAGACCGGAATGCGCTCCTTGCGCAAGATGTTCAGGTACGGGTCTTGAAGGGACTGCCCTTTGGACATGTTGCTCTCCCTAAAACTGTCGTTGGGGTTGGTTATCAAATGGCGTGCCCTACTGGTGCTACGCCGCAATCTTGTTGCCCGAAAGGCCCGGTGTGTCAAAAGCGCTCGCCGGCCACTCGAAAACACTTGCTTACGAAATCACTATCTTACGCTAAGCACCGCTGTCACGCACGAATTTCAGAAGCTTATCCAATGCGTCTGGCTGCTGCGAGTCTATCCAGTTAAGTGACGGCCAGCTACGCAACCAAGTGAGCTGACGCTTCGCTAGCTGCCGAGTGGCAATGACCCCTCGTGACACCAGCTCGCCCTGATCGTAAGCGCCGTCTAAATATTCCCATACTTGACGGTAGCCAACACTCTTCATCGATGGCAAGCCAAGATGAATATCATTACGCTTTCTGAGGGCGGCCACCTCATCTATCAAGCCCTCACCCAACATTGTTTCAAAACGTTGGGCAATACGTTGATGAAGTATCTTACGATCATTAGGCGCTAGCGCTATCGACAACACCCGCCACGGAAAGGTTTCAGGCTGCTGTTCGGCCCACAGTTCACTCATGGGTCGACCGCTGGCGTAAAACACTTCCAAAGCCCGCATTAACCGCTGGGGGTCATTAGGATGAATACGCGCCGCCGAAGTCGGGTCCACTTCAGCGAGTGCGCGATGCAAGCCCGCTAAGCCTTCGGCTTGTCGCTTCACTTCAAGCTGTTCACGAATAGCGGCATCCGCAGAAGGCAGGTTCGCGACACCTTCCACTAAGCGTTTAAAGTAAAGCATTGTGCCGCCTACCAGCAGCGGCACTTTCCCAGCCGCGCTGATTTGCCGCATCTCTTGCAGGGCGTCTTCACGAAAATCTGCCGCGGAGTAAGGGTCGGCAGGGTCGCGAATATCAATAAGCCGATGGGGTGCCCGCGCAAGCTCCTCAGCGCTGGGCTTAGCGCTGCCCACATCCATTCCCCGGTAGACCATGGCGGAATCCACGCTGATGAGCTCGTGACCTAACTGCTCGTGGAGCGCTATTGCCGCGTCGGTTTTTCCAGCGGCAGTAGGCCCCATCAAAAATATCGCCCAGGGGCGTGTATCAGCCATCTGTTTACCGCACTCCGTTTATTGTCTTCATCATTACTGGCCACGTAAAAAAAGTCGGTCGAGCGCTTTCATGCTCATTTGCGTCCAAGTAGGGCGACCGTGATTGCACTGATCGCTGCGCTCGGTGCGTTCCATATCGCGCAACAGGGCATTCATTTCATCGAGCGTTAAACGACGATTGGCACGCACGCTGCCATGGCACGCCATGGTAGACAGCAACTCATGAATACGCGCCTCTACCTGATGCGTACGGCCAAATCGAGCTAGCTCTTCGAGCATTTCACGCACCAGCGCTTCAGGGTCGGCCTGAGCCAGCAGAGCGGGCAGTTGGCGCACCAGCAGCGTCTCGGGGCCTGCCACATCCAACTCAACGCCTAGCTGAGCAATAGCGTCACGTTCGCTCTCTGCAGTAGCCACTTCGCTGCGACTCGCCGCTAGCGATACGGGCACTAACAGCGGCTGCGTATCGATCCCTTTAGCCGCCGCCAGTTGGTTTTTCATGCGTTCATATACGATCCGCTCATGAGCCGCATGCATATCGACCAACACCAACCCCTGGGCGTTTTGAGCCAGGATATACACGCCATGCAACTGGCCTAACGCAAAGCCCAGCGGCGGTGCCGCGGTGGCATCGTGGGCAGGCATAGCAAGCGGCGCTTCGCGCACTTCGTTAGCAGCCGGGCGCTGGCCGGGCGGGCTTGGTTGAGGCGTTAACAGCGTCTCTTCGTGATCAGGATGGAGCGCCTGATACCCCTGCATAAACCGGCGCACCCGCTCGGCGCCGGGGTGCCGATCCGACCCTTCCGATAGCGGCATGCCCTGCTGTTGCCAGCGCGGCTCAGGCTGCTCTACCTCGGCAGACACTGTGGGCTCAACCACTTCATTGGCTTGAGTGTCTGACGCCGCTGGCTCCTCTTCGGCGGGCTTGGAGGCCGCCAGGCAGTGGTGCAGGCTGGAGTAGAGGAAATCGTGCACCATGCGTCCATCGCGGAAGCGCACTTCATGCTTGGTGGGATGGACGTTAACGTCGACCACATCCGGGTCCAGCTCAAGATAGAGTACAAAAACCGGATGACGACCGTTATACAGCACGTCTCGGTAGGCTTGACGCACCGCATGCGCCACTAAGCGGTCACGCACGACCCGGCCATTGACGAAGAAGTACTGCTGGTCTGCCTGAGAGCGGGAGTGGGTCGGCAGCCCCACCCAGCCGCTTAACCTAAGGCCACCCGCTTCGCGTTCAATATAACGCGCATGCTCAATAAAATTTTTACCCAGCAGGGAGGCAATACGGCGCTCGCGCGCAGTGGGCGTATTGCCCGGCGGCAGCTGGTGCACCACTTTTTGATTGTGCCTCAGTACCCAGGCAATGTCGTAGCGCGACAGCGCTTGACGACGAAACGCCTCTTCCACGTGGGCAAACTCGGTCTTTTCAGTGCGCAAGAACTTGCGCCGCGCTGGCGTATTAAAAAACAGATCGCGCACAGAAACACTGGTGCCTCGGGGGTGCGGCGCGGGCGTTACCCTGGCCTCCATGCCACGGCCCTCCGCCACTACCCGCCACCCCTGGCGGGGGTCTTCGTCAGCATTAGAGACTAGCTCTAGGCGCGAGACGGAGCTGATAGATGCTAGTGCCTCGCCGCGGAAACCCAGCGAACTAACGCCTTCTAGATCCTCCAGGCTGCTGATTTTGCTGGTGGCATGGCGGGCCAGCGCCAGGGGCAAGTCCTGCTCGCCAATACCGATACCATCGTCGCGCACTTTAATCAGCCGGGCACCGCCCTGCTCGATCTCTACTTCAATACGCTGGCTGCCCGCATCAATGGCGTTCTCAATCAGCTCTTTTGTCACTGACGAGGGGCGCTCGACCACCTCGCCCGCCGCGATTTGGTTCGCTAAGCGGGGGTCGAGCACATGAATACGGCCAGACAGCGAGTTTAATTCAGTCAACCAACACCTCAGAAGCTAATCATCAAAACGATTTCTTAAGCACCCGTTTCTAGCCCAGACGCTTAAACAACGGCTTAAGAACTGGGGATACGCAGCACCTGACCCACACGGATAACATCGCCATTCAGGTCGTTCGCTTGCTTTAGCTGGCTCACCGGTACGCCGTGGCGAATCGCAATCGCCGATAGCGTATCACCGGACTGAATGCGGTACTCGTTTCCGGTAGGGCTACGCTGATTATCGCGCTGCCACGCCAGCAGGCTCGCTGGGGGCGGGTTACGCTGAAAATGATTGCGCAAGCCACTGAAAATGGCCGTTGCTAGCCCCTGCTGATGCACCGGGTCGCGCAGGCGGCGCTCTTCATCTGGGTTTGAGATAAAGCCCACTTCAATCAGTAGCGAGGGAATATCCGGCGATTTCAGCACCATAAAGCCCGCCTGCTCTACCCGCGATTTATGCAACCGGTTCACGCGTCCAAGCTGTTCAAGCACTTGCCCGCCAATCGAGAGCGAGTCGTTGAGCGTAGCCGTCATGGTGAGATCCAGCAGCACCCCGCGCAATACTTGGTCTTTATCACGCAGCGACAAACTGCCATCGACGCCACCAATCAAGTCGGAGCGGTTCTCGCTATCCGCCAGCCACTGAGCCGTTTCTGACGTTGCCCCCCGCTGTGAAAGCGCATAAACCGAGCTACCCTGGGGCCTTGGACTGGTAAACGCATCGGCATGTACCGATACAAAGAAGTCAGCTTTCTGCTCGCGGGCAAGCTGAGTACGCTGGCGTAAACCCAAATAATAGTCACCGTCACGAATCAACACAGCTTTGAAGCCTTGGGTTCGATTCACCTCAGCAGCCAGCCGTCGGGCGATATCCAACACCACATCCTTTTCACGAGTACCCGATGGGCCAATCGCACCGGGATCTTCGCCGCCGTGCCCCGCATCAACAGCAATAATTATGTCACGCTGTGGGTGAGGCTGAGCGGGCTGAACCTCGACGGGAGGCTGCGCGGGCGTAGGTGTAGAAACGTCAGCTTCCACACCGGTCAACTGGGCCTGAGCCGAGCGCTGCGCCAGCATCTCCTGGTCACGAATCATCGCCTCAATAGGGTCGATAGGGTTCTCCACAGCGCTTTCGCCAGGGTACTCCAAATCCACCACAAGACGGTGGCCATACTGATCATTAGGCGGTAGCGTAAAGTGGCGCGGCTCAATATCACGATTCAACTCAAGCACGACCCGCAGGCCACCACCATCCCGCACGCCGGTTCGCACTTCCGCAATCGCACTGCCATCTAGCGGCAGTGTTGATACGTCGGTATTCAGCTGGCTCTCATCAAGATCAATGACTAGGCGCGATGGGTTTTCTAATGAAAACACATTGGCCTCTGCGGCAGCGGTAAGATCAAACACCAAACGAGCATGATCGGGTGCTGCCCAGAGTCGCATGCTCTCAACGGTGGCCGCCTGCAGAGTAGCGGTACCTACCAATAAAACCGCGCAGCCAGTTGCTAACTGACCTATTAAACGAGCCAGTGGGCTTTTCATATCCATTGAATCACACCACACTCCTGTTGCATCCCGACACACTGACGCGCCAGTTGCTCTATGACATCTTCGCCAAGAGAACTACCGGCGTTTAATAGCGCGACGCGTCCAGTTTCAGCAACGCTCAGTTGAATACGCAGATCTGGGGCGGGCAACCAGCCCTCCCCTCGGCTCGGCCACTCAATCAGACATAGCGCATCGTCGGCCAGCACATCGCGTCCACCGATGAACTCCAGCTCTTCCGGGTCTGCTAGGCGATACAAATCAAGGTGATAAATACGTTGATTGCCAAGCTCATAAGGCTCTACCAAGGTGTAGGTGGGGCTTTTCACCGCCCCTTGATAACCGTAGGCCCGCAAAATGCCGCGCGTTAAGGTCGTTTTACCTGCCCCTAAGTCGCCTTCTAAATAAACACGCCCGTGACCTTTTAGCGCTTGACCCAGCGCTTCGCCAAAAGCGACGTGGGCCGCTTCATCGTTCAATTGCACCTGCATGTTGGCCGCCTTCACGGGTTAATTAACACTCGTGCATAGGATGCCAGATCACTTGCTAACAGGCCACGCTCGCCCGCTGCTTTAGCGGCTTCATCCCCCGCTAAAGCGTGTGTCATCACACCCAGCCATGCGCTCTGCTCCAGGCTATTAAACTGCCCCACCAAAGCGCCTAACATACCGCTTAATACATCTCCCATCCCGCCACTCGCCATGCCTGGATTCCCGTAAGGGCAAACCACCAATCCGCTCGGCCCGGCAATCAGGCTGCCTGCTCCTTTCAATATCACTATACCGCCACGAGCGCGTTGCAATGCACGGGCAGCCTCAGGCCGGTCGGCTTGGACATCAGACACAGAGCACCCCAGCAGCCTTGCTGCCTCACCAGGATGAGGCGTGAGTATCCAGTTATCCCGGCGGAGGTCTGGCCAGCGGCTTGCCAACAAGTTGAGCGCATCGGCATCCACTACCAGCGGTGAAGAAGCCTTAAGCGCGCTTTGCAACATCGCCTGCCCCCAGGACTCTTGCCCAAGCCCTGGCCCTATCACCACCACATCCGCTGAGGCAGGCAAATCTGCCGCATCAGCACCACCACGCACCGCCCGCGCCATGACTTCTGGGCAGCGCACTAGGCTTGCGGTGATATGTTCGTGTGCCGTGGCCAACGTTACCTTACCGGCACCCAAGCGTGCAGCCGCCTGGGAAGCCAGCAGCGCTGCGCCACCAAAGCCCGGCGCTCCGCCCATCACCAGCACATGCCCCAAGCTGCCCTTATGGCTAGTACGAGAACGTGGAGTGAAAGCCTCGCCTAGCAGCGCATCATCCAGCCGCCAAGCGGTAGGTGGAATATCAAAAAATGCCTGGGCTTTGACGCCCAGCGGGCGAAAATCGATATCGCCGGTATACGCCGGGGCATCACCGGTATGCAGACCAATTTTGTCGCCAATAAAGGTTACCGTGCAGGTGGCTTCCACTGCTGTGCCTAACATCGCGCCAGTATCGGCTGAAATACCCGACGGGATATCCAGCGCCAGCACTGGCTGAGATGCCGTATTCATCGCTTTAATGGCCTGCTTAATGCTGCCTTCGACCTCGCCGGAAAGCCCGGTACCCAGCAACGCATCGACAATGACCTCACCGGCAAGCGTAGTGTGCGGGTGCCACTCTTCAAACCCTACCCCGGCGGCCGTTGCCAGCTCCGCGGCACGGGCAACGTCGCCAGAAAGCGCGTCTCGCGGCTTGAGGGAAAGGCGCTGCACCTTAAGCCCCGACTGCATGGCCAGCGCCGCCAATACATGCCCATCGCCGCCGTTATTACCGCCGCCGCAAAGCACCGTGACACTGCGCGCCTGAGGCCAGCGGGAACGAAAGCTGTGCCAAGCGCTAGAGGCGGCTCGCTGCATTAGGGCAAAGCTCTCTATACCGCCTGCAATGGTGCGCTGATCCAGCTCGCGCACTTGAGACGCCTTATAAAGGGGGCGTAGCGAAGAGGTACTCAACGTAGACACGATTGCTCCTTAAATAGGGTACTAAATCAACGCTTAAACACAGCCAGTGTCAGCTTAGGCACGCACGGCATGTTGTGGCAGAGGCTAATGCGTTAGCATAGCGCGCTTAACGCACCACCGTTGACTGACCATGCCAAGTTCCACGACTTTTTCACTGTCTCGCAACCAGCCGTCGCGTGAACACCCGACTCACGAACGGCTATCCGCAGAACAGCTTCGCCAGCTTGCCGCACTGATTAAACAGTGGGGGCGCGAGCTGGGCTTTCAGCAGGTGGGTATCACTGACACTGATCTAAACGACCACGAATCGCACCTCACCAACTGGCTGGATAAAGGCTACCACGGCGAGATGGGCTTTATGGCGAGGCACGGCACCAAACGCACGCGACCTGACGAACTGGAACCCGGCACCCGCCGGGTCATCAGCGTGCGCATGGACTACCTGCCCGCCGAAGTAGAGAGTGCCAAGGTGCTTGGCCAACCCAGCCGTGCCTATGTCTCCCGCTACGCGCTGGGCCGTGATTATCATAAATTAATGCGCAAACGCTTGGCGCAGTTAGCAAAGCACATCGAGCAAGAAGTAGGAAAATTTGGTTTTCGCGCCTTCGTCGACTCCGCCCCGGTGATGGAGCGTGCGCTCGCCCAAAAAGCAGGCTTAGGGTGGTTCGGTAAAAACGCCATGTTGCTGAATCCCAAAGCGGGCTCGCTGTTCTTTCTTGGGGAGCTGTATACCGACCTACCACTGCCTGTCGATGCTCCTTTTGCGCAAGAGCATTGCGGCAGCTGTAGCGCTTGCCGCACCGCTTGTCCCACAGGGGCCATCGTGGACGATAAGGTCGTCGATTCGCGCAAGTGCATCTCTTATCTCACCATTGAGCTGCACGGCGCGATTCCCGTGGAGTACCGTCGCGCCATGGGCAATCGCGTGTATGGCTGCGATGACTGTCAGCTCGTTTGCCCGTTCACGCGCTTCACAAAAATCACCCAAGAAGAGGACTTCTCCCCACGCCATGACCTTGACCGCGCATCGCTTATTGCGCTGTTTAGCTGGGGCGAAGAGGAGTTTTTGGACAAAACCGCAGGCAGCCCCATTCGCCGCATTGGCTATGAGCGCTGGCTACGTAATCTTGCCGTCGGGTTAGGCAATGCTCCGTGGAGTGATGCCGTCGAGGCAGCGCTGTGGGCACGTCGTGCCTATCCCAGCGCGCTAGTACGCGAACACGTTGCCTGGGCACTCGACGAGCAGCGCCATAAGCGAGATGCGCGTATCGCGACACGCGCATGAGGGCTACTCCTCTTCGTCGCCACCACCTTCAATACGCAAAAACGTGCTGCGGTAATGGGCAAGCTCCGCAATCGACTCCTTGATATCATCCATCGCCAAGTGGGCATTCTGCTTTTTGAAGCCCGCCAGCGCACCGGGGTTCCAGCGCTTCGCCAACTCTTTGACGGTCGAGACATCCAAGTTGCGATAGTGAAAGAACGCCCACAAGTCGGGCATTTCCCGCTCTAAGAAGCGGCGGTCTTGATGAATACTGTTGCCGCACATCGGCGAGGAGCCCGCCACCACGTACTGGCGTAAAAAGTCGAGAGTTTGGCGCTCGGCTTCTTTAGTTTCGATGGTGCTCGCTTTCACCCGCGCCACCAGCCCAGACTCACCGTGAGTTTTCTGGTTCCAATCGTCCATTCCGGCCAAGAGGCTATCGGGCTGTTTGACGGCGATCACTGGGCCTTCTGCCACGACATTCAACTGAGCATCGGTGATGAGTGTCGCCACCTCGATAATGCGCTCTTTATCCGGCTCCAGGCCGGTCATTTCCAAATCAATCCATACCAACAGGTCGCTACGCGGTGCGCCGCTTTGCTCGCTCATTGCATTCATTCCTTGGCCAGTTTCGCCCTGACATCGGCGAATAAAGTAAAAGTGTCGCTTATATTGCGCTAACCCGCACCCCATACAGGACAGTTGACCGCCCTGGTGGGTACAATGACGTCTATTGTAACGATCATCAGGTGGTCATGAGCAAACGTAAATTAAGCCGCCAGCAGCAGTGGCGAGTCGAGAAGATTCAAGCCGAACGCGCCCAGCGCGCTGAAAAGCGCGATTCCAAGGATGCCGAAAAGCTCTCTGCAGGCGAATACGGCCCAGAGCAGCCGGGTCGAGTGATGGCCCACTTTGGCCGTACGCTGGAAGTGCGTGACGCCGACGGCACACCTATACGCTGCCACCTGCGCGCCAACCTTGATGGCTTGGTGACCGGCGACCGAGTGATCTGGCGGGCAGGCCAGGATGGCTCTGGCGTGGTGGTTGCCCGTGAAGAGCGCGACAGTATTTTGAAACGCCCTGACCCACGCGGCCAGCTTAAGCCGGTAGCCGCTAATATTGATCAGCTGCTGATTGTATTCGCCGTCGAGCCTGCACCCCACCCCAACCTGATTGACCGCTATCTGGTAGCCGCTGAAGCTACCGGCATCGCGCCTGTGCTGGTGCTGAATAAAACCGATTTACTGCCAGACGATGGCGGCGAACTCGGTCAGCTGCTGGAGCGCTATCACCAGCTAGGCTATCCGGTGGTACGCACCACCACGGCCAACCCCGAAGGGCTGGATAAGTTGCGCCAGCAGCTCGCGGGCCGCACCTCGGTATTCGTCGGCCAAAGTGGCGTGGGGAAATCATCGCTGATTGACCTACTACTGCCCGACGAAACCCTGCGTATTGGCGCGCTATCGGAAGATTCGCGTAAAGGCACGCACACGACGACCAC
>VAOV01024432.1_pt1 | contig 21510 bp, 24 predicted proteins | sample 3393941 | NCBI WGS metagenome assembly VAOV01 (sample SAMN08290427, study PRJNA428436) | hydrothermal vent metagenome | isolation source: Deep-sea hydrothermal vent chimney | place: Indian Ocean: Southwest Indian Ridge | depth 2398 m m
CTCTTCGCTGTAACGTTTTTTCATATCGAGATCTCCACTTGACCCATTTTAATGGAAATCTCATCGATGTCATGGTCCTATTTTTGGGGGAGAGGTCAGTTGCCTTTTTGAGGGAAGATGTCACATACAACCAATCAATGTTTGCCTTGGCCACTGGATCGACTTCACGCTCAGTAACGACGTTCAATCTCTAGCGTCTCGATAGCGCGAGCATCACCAAGGTTATCCGTATGGGCTCTGATTTATCTGTGGAGTCTACTAACAAGTCTGAGAACATGACCATATCAACGGCATTATTGGCGGGGGGAGAGTAGACCTGCCGAGATCGACCTAAAGATGGAACTTCATCGACCCGCACCCAAGGGCTATAGTCCGCACCAGAGCCAGACCCGCGTCCTTTCTTTATTCTTTTCGCAATCTGCGCCTCGCTCAGCGAGTATTTTGAGTTTGCCATGTCATCAACTCGATTGCCTTTGCTCATAAACACCTCTCGTTTTAGTTACATTGTAACGGTTAAAAGTGTCTAGCAAAGTCTGGGAAGTCCACTCAGCTTCATTAGGGAGTACACCTGTATGCATTACCGGTAGTAGCTATAGTTGGCCTTGTAATGCTGGCCAAACTATCGTTGGTTTTCTTCGTGAGTATGATTTGAGTGGAAATCAAAATGGGATTTTTCGGTATCAGAACACATCTCTGAATTCCCCTTTTAATACGTTATCCGTTCAAATCAGTATTTTATAGTAGTAGGGGCTTTAGGCCCCCTTTTAATATCTACTAAGCTGACACATCAATCGCATTGCCTTGCTCTCGTTTCATAATATTAAGCACTGACTCAAGGCGTTGTTTAGTTTCCGGATCGTCATTTTGACTCGCACCTAAGATCCCGTCCCAGACCTTATCCAAAAAATTGATGCGTTTTGAATCATCCGGTTTAAGATCATCCGTCGATAGTTCTTTGTCGACAGGTATATCTAGAGCCATATATGCAAATGACCAAACCTCTTTGGGTGTCAACTCTCCTGACTTAGCTTTTTCATTAGTCCAATCAAAAAGCTCAGACTGAGTCATATTAGAAAAGTTAGGTTTAGATGACTCTTTACTATTATCTGAACTTGAGTTGGTTATTACTTCAGATTCTGTGTTAGGTTGGGACTTACTTGTGTAAGCCCCGATAACTGTTGGGGATGAATTAATGTACATATTATTTCTCCTAGCCTTAGCTCTCGTTAAAAGGTTAAAACCGCATTGATCTTAAGCAAAAAATGTACCGAAAATTATTTTTGATACAAGCTAGAAGAATAAAATACTTTGATTTAACAGCTTAATATACGCCAAAAATGTGGTGTAGTAATAAAGAATCATACTTAAAACATGTAAGATATTGATTATTTATCATTTAAAAAGTAGATGAAAAATAAATGTTTCATACTGAGGACGTAGCTTTGTGATTTTAAAAAGCATGCGGTAGATTAAAGTTTCATACTTGAAGTTAGGTAACCGCGATGTCAATAACCAAGAAATAGACGAGTAGTATCGATAAGCTCCATAAGGTAGCGCGTAATTCATAACTATAGAGAATGGATTTTCGAGGCGGGTAAACCTTATCAAAGCTATCTTCAATTGCCTCAACAATATCTAGAATAGTTTCGTGTATAAACTCGCCTTTAGAAGGGTCATCTGAGTTTTTCCTAATTTTGGTCAGCATATCTTCGTTAACAAAGCTTTCACCTGTTTTTTTGACTAGCCGACGCCCTTTAATCTCTACCAAAGTAATTCTTGAATTTATCGCTGACTCAGCCTCATACTTACAACCTTCTAGGAAAGATTTACTCAACACAAACTCATCTACTTTTTCTAACTTTTCGACACAACTATTACATAGTGCTCTTACTTCTGCTCTTCTCGAGGTCCTAGAAGCATTAAAAAGTACTATCCCCCAACCAAGCACCACTAAAATCGACGGAAGCCACTTTGACCATTCATTACTTTCCATGGATCTCTTTTTCCGCATCTTTTAATTCGTCCCACGCCATTTTCACGACTGTTGGAAGCAAATCATGTTTAATAACAAGACGCTCCTGGAGCTCCTCTAACCTCATACCCTCATCTCGAATGAGTCCTCCAAATGCTTCAGATATAAAAGAAGGCCCGTAACGATTATAGCCAGTTAAATTTACTTCCACATTCTCATAATGCGACAACGCTGGTAGAAGTTTATCCTGTCTAAATTCCTCACCACTACCATCACCTTCCGTCCTATATCTCCACTTAGGGCGGGGATGAAAGTCTTCTATAACGTTAATTTTTTTCAATTTTTTTTTCATCTTTCAACCGTATGTTCCACTGGACGAGGGTTCCTCCGATAGATTCATTATGCTCCACCAAAGTTCTACCTTCTGAATTAGACTCTTTGAGCAACCCGTTGTTACTAAACATCCAAAGTTGACCATTTGGCGTTTCTTCAACAAGCGCACGTATACTTTTACTGCCCTTTCCATGCTTCTTCTGTTTAGTTTGGCTTCGGCCTAACTCCATTGATAATTCTATAAGATCAGCATCTCGGCTGCTTCCCATACGCTGCAGTAGTTTGGGTGATTTTTTTATAATGTCACGAATCCATCCCGTTGAATGAATTGTATTCGGAATACCAACCCCTTGATCATAGATTGCTAAATATAGTGAGTCATCAAACACACTGCACATTAACCACCAGTGCCTTAAACTTTTTTGCGTCACCTCCGGATAAGCGTGAAGTTTTACATTGCCAACAGTTTCACTAACTGCCGCTCCAATAACTCGTTCAACTTCCGGGTCTGAGGTTTTATAAATTTTAGTTAAAATATGATCGATTACTGACTCAAACTCTTCACCCTCTGCAGTACCTCTCGTAACGGGTAAACTATATCGATGTTCAAAACTATTTAGCTGCTCTCTATTTAGAGTCAATTTTATTAGGCCAGAAACTTGTACTGCTCTTCGAACCTGCCCGTTTAATGATGCAGTTCTAATTCTTACTTTTGACTTAGTGTTCTTTATCCGATGGTTATCTAGTCTGGCGTAAAGAAAAAGCAAAGCAGCTGCTGTAACCTTTTTTGTCTCAGAAAAGTCAATCATAACTTTAGAGCGTGATGATTCATGTAACAAGTCATCAACAAAACTGAGAGTTTCTTTATATGTGTCTTCCGAATAAATGTCCAAAAGAGCAGGAGCATCCACACAAGTATACCCAAGAACCTTTTTTTTGGGCAGTTTTTTAGGATCATAAAACTTATGCTTCCTAGCTTCATGCCTTTTTGTTCTTTTGCTCCAAAGTATTGTATCTCGACTACTATTTTTCACCTGACATCACCTACACTAACTGAGCCAGGCACTTTAGATAGCTCTGCAAGTTTCACCTTAACCTGACTGTATATAGGCAGATTACTTCTTGGAGCATCAACAGTTACAATTAAAGCGTAGGGTATTTTTTTACCGCTAACACCCGCTCGTTCACGGCAGTTAACCTGGATATCTAGAAAGTCATTAACAGACAAATCGGACACCTGGCTCCCTGAGTAAACTTTGTGAAACGCCGTTCCATTTTCAGTATGACTATGAAAATAGTCTCCTTCTGGAACTTTTAGCGATTGTTTATTAGCACCGCTTACCCAAAGCTTGGCTCCATTATAAATAATTGAGTTCGGATTCGTGGGCGAAAACCATGCCACCGTAACGATAATCCGGCGATTTTCGGAACTAGCGCTCAAACAATCAGGAAGTGGAAAGCGATAACTATGCGCTTCTTCGTGCTCAAGAACTCCGGTATGCAACAGCGTTGCTTGCTGATCTGTGCATGCGTGGATTCTCTCCTCGTCAACACCACCATATCCAAGAAATTGATTTAGGTCTGACTTGAAGGTTTTGCTTTTATCATGAGACTTGAATAAATCTGACAACCTAATCTTAGAGTCATTATGGAATTCAGCTCCGTGGATAATCATAGCCTTTAAAATAACAGCATCAGGAGCATTCGAAAGAGCCTTCTTCGTGTCTTCATCTTGCTTCATTGAACTCAGAGTTTCATAAAGAAAGGCAAGCCGTCGAGTTGTCAGAGCTGCCGCATTACTCGTACCTGTTGTGTAATGATAGCGACTTATATCGCCTTCATGGGGTCCTGGGCAAGCCACTTTATGCCCAGGTCCACGCGCACTCGAAGAGCGAGGACTTAGCTCAATAGGAGCTTTAGGTAAAAAAGTCATATTTCTATAAGTTTGCCGCCCGCCGGGCATCATGATCTCAGGTTTTACTGACTTATTTTTCCCTAACGTGATTGGGCTAAAAGGGCTTACCATGAAAGGAGTTGCGATTGGCTCAACTAAATTATAGTGCAACTCTCCTTTATAGTTATCCGAATGATATGCCTTAACGGATAATGAATTAACCGATTCAGCCGGTGACATCATTCTCAGGGAGTGTCTCTTATTGTTAAGTGCTTCTAATACTTTCTTCTCTTTATCTAAGTCGCTAAGTACACTAAAAATCTTCTCATTCACATCTTCAAGTACAATATTTTGGCTATGATTACCTGCACTAACTACAAAAAGGACGTTATAGGTGTAGGATAACCAATCTAACATCTTCGCCCACGGGCTCATATCTGTATCGAATAACCGATACATGTCCCCAACCGATAAGTTAATAATTTTCACGAAAGGAGCGGCAGGAGGCTCACCATTTTCTGACTCAAAGAGTCTTCGGACTGCACGATGAACGAGATCCAACGGTAAAACATCCTCTGGTACTCTCTCCTGTCGAAGTCCATTTATCGAGAAAGTATTAGACGGAGCCATTATAGGACGCGTATAAATTTTTCGGGTATTAGTACCCTTATCTTGCTCTCCTTCTAGGTCACCATGCAATATTAGTGACGCCATTTCTGTCCCGTGACAGAATTCCGAAGCTCTACTATAACGCTCCAAAAAGTCATCAGGGTCATCTATTACCAAACGATCTTTTAGTGCTTTATGGTTTGCGAACGGATATCCGTCTAAGAGTGCAATAATAGGCGAGTCATTATCTGTTAGAAAGTCATCTTCTTCAGCTTCTGGAAAGTCAATATCGGGTTCATCCTCACTTTCAATGTCGCTAATTCCTGACAAACATTGCCCTAACGGCCGAAAGAACATTATGTCATCGCAGCGAAGTAAATCGTTACCGTCCAAACACTCAACTAATTTTGCTGCTTCACTTCTCTGAAGATGACCCAAGAGTCCATGATAACGAATTTCTTCAAAAACAAAGGATTTGCTACAGATACCCTCGCAATCTGAAATTATTCTTTTTATACGCTCCTCAGCCAAGCGCCGATCTGCAGGGTTATCCCGATACCATAGCTCAACTTCAAACGGAATAATTTCGGTAAAATCGTCCTCCAACCTATATATCCAATCCTCTAACAATCCAGTGTTCTTTATCCGATCAGCAGCTCCCCAAAACCTCATATCGTGGAGTTGAAGAAACGCATCCCTTACGGGTGCCATTCCACTTGGGAGGATGCCTTTTTCCTTGAAATCTCTCCATATCTTAAGCAGCTTTTCCAGTCCTTTATAACTGCTCATAGTAAGATACAGTGTCGTAGTGGAGGTTGATGGTTCGCCATTCTTATTCAGAAGATAGACTAATTCGTCTTCAACTTCTTCGCCCAAGGAGCTCCGAAGCAACTCGAGTCCTGGAGCCTTTTTTATAGCCCTTTCAAAATTCTGAATACTTCCCACAACTTCTATTACAAGGACCTTCTCTGGGACCACCCCGTCGGTACTTTGTTGTAGAGAAGAAAACTCCGAAAACTGATTACTTAACTCTTCAAACTTTTGTTTGAAACGACCAAATTGCTGATTTGCTGTCGCTTTATGAAGCTTGCCTCTCCCCCGCGGAGAGGCTTTAGGGGGAACTTTCTTTGGAGGAGTAAATGTTAGATGAGGGTGTTTATTCATGCTTTTCTAATTTTATTACATAAACGGTTACCCACTAACCTATCAACTTTTCATAAGGGTTTGTATTTATTTTTCCAGCGAGCTAAGACCTTTCTCGTTATCTTGGAAATGTTATTTTCACTGTTAGGTAAAGATAAAATAAACTTTCGACGTACATCAAGCGCAAATGACTCCAAGTCAGCAAAACTATAACCTTCAAGCTCCGATGCGATCTTATTCGGATCCATGCCCAACTCTCTATCTGTACGCTCTTGAAACAACTCTAACCATTTCACTGCCATTTTTTTATCTGGTTTAGAGATGTTTAACTGAAGCTGAAATCTACGCCAAATAGCTTTGTCTAACATAGATTCGTGGTTAGTAGCGGCTATAACAACAACATGACTTGGTAGGTTATCTATTTGTTTCAATAACGCATTTACAATGCGTTTAGCTTCACCATTATCATTTTGATCTTCTCTTTCTTTCCCCAGTGCATCAAACTCATCAAAGAACAACACACATCTTCTACTTCTTACAAGCTCAAATAAAGCATCCAGTTTTTTCGATGTTTCACCTAAATACTTGCTAAAAATACCCTCGTAGCTGACTACGTAGAATGGAAGCATTAATTGGTTAGCAAAGGCTTCAGCGAGGGAAGTTTTCCCATTGCCGGGAGAGCCGTACAGCAATATTTTGTGACGTGGCTCAACTCCATAGGAACGGAGTAGGTCTTTACGAGCATGTTCTTCGAAAAACTCATTACATTGATCGTAAATATCATCTTCTAACACTATGTCTTCTATAGTCTTCTCAGCGCGATATTCGAAAAAGCTATTAGTCACATTACTAGCAAGGCTTTCGATGAGAGGAGCTTCTGTAGACTCATGGCTTGGCATTGTGTCGATTTCAGATAAAACAGAGCGCACTCTCTCCGCAAAGTTGTGATGATGGCGTGCTGAGGCGTCCGCAGCTATTGCTTCTACGGTCATTCTAAATTTTGACAAATCGCCTCTTATCCCGTTCTTGACGAGATTCAAAACCAAATCAGAACGTGCCATTTCCTCTCCTGCGCCCTTTAAAATTTAATTATTGGCAGTTTTTGTCTACTCAGTAGACATCAATTTTAGTGCTCAAGTTGCAAAGCAACAATAAATAATAATATAATTCAAAAAAGATATAACTTCAATATTAAAAATGAATAATTTAAATGGTAAACAATGGCAAAAGAGCTTGATAAACCATCAAAACATATAGTCAGACAGGCCTTTGAAATATATGGAAAATCTCAACATGAATTTGGGCTTAGGATAGGGAAGAACCAATCCCAGGTGTCTAAGTATCTTAGCGGTGAGGTTACCCCTTCCGCTGAGTCAGTTATTCATTGCATGAATATTATTCAAGGAGAGGGGGCTATATGTAAACACTGTCCTGCAACGTCAGCTTTGTTGTCAAAAATACAGAAACTATCTGGCGAAGAGCACACCCAACTTAGAAAAGCTCTTAATGTCATGGTTGATGCATACTGTGCTCAGTTACAAAATCGAAGCAATGCCACAGTATCTTAAAAGTAACTTCAACCCCTTTCATCTAGTCGGTGTATTAAAAACAATGATTGTATCAGCTGACTCTTGGCAATAAATTGCGGTAAACATTGCTAGCCCAGCGTTCTATGTTTTCTTGACGTATCACACCAGCTTTATCTGAAGCTTGATGTACTATAAAAAAGTGACCCTTCATACCAAATTCACTATCAAAATAATCCTTCGGCCAACTCAACGACTTTTTAAGTAGCTTTATCTCAATCTCGGATAGTCGTTCAACTACTGCTTTCGCCGAAGAAGCCATAACCACCTTTGTTGATAACGACTTAGCGGCATCCGAAGTATCAACCTCCATAAGGTAGAATTGATTACCACTGACAGTCACCCTGACCAACATCCAGCACCTTGGCGTTGAATCATCCCGCATTAAGTGCATTTTGCAGCGACCGACAGATGGCAGCTTTCTGAAAGCCTTAAGCTCGACCTTGCATTGATGATTATTAACTAACAAGTCGAGCATTTTTGAAAAGCTTTCGAACTTGCTGACGTACAAATGCATGTCATCTGTAGTTTCATCAAGACCATCCCATTCAGCACTGGGTAAGTCACCCATTGGAGATTGCTCTTCTGTACTAACTAGACTGGATGCCTCGCCTCCCTCAGAGCTACCGCTGGAACCAACTTTTTTCCTTTTTCTTGCCGTTTTATGAGTATTTACCGCCTTTGCAAATTCAACTTTCGTTTTGACTCCATCAATTTGCACCGGATCATTTTCACCACTGGAGTCTTGATCCTCATCTACTTCATGATTAGGCGGTCGGTAATCTCCACCACGGCCACCCCTTCCACCACTCAGCTCAGGCACATAGAATTTGGGACTAAAGAACTCAACGTCACTAGGCACACCTGTCGGAATACCTGTTAATTCAGTGATTTCATAAACCAACAAGGTATTAGTCTCTGAATCTAAATTTCCGCGAACTTTTAAATTAACTCCTTGAAGGGGAGGAGGCTCAAACTCAAAGTTCCAAATCCTGTATGAGCCTCGGTTAAAGCCAGACTCTAGCTGCGCCTTACTGATACTTTCGTAGGAGAGCCGAGCATCGTTATCTAAGAGAAGCCAAGCTAAGTAACGCCGGTAACCAGGATCTGAAAATACGTTATCAGGGCAGGTACTATTTGGGAGCACAGTAATGACGGCATGCTCTGAATTAGTCGCATCACGCTCTACTGAAAACTCATTCTGCAGTATTCCGTGCTCCAAACACGCACGAGAGAAGTAGGCATTATGAAAAAATAACGCCCTGGCTAATTCAAACTGAGGTAAATACACTGTCATGCCATCAGGTAAGGTTTTAACGAAACAACGAGACTTCCGCTCCTTTGGCAAATCTCGCTCTTTCGCAGGGCAGTCTTCTAGATTGCTTACTTCCCATTTTTGTAAGTTATCGACAGTGAACTCTATCTCAGTACCCTGTCTCCGAAATGGTCGCGTGGGATTAATAACATTTTTTCTGACTAGAATCGGGGCTTGAGACAAAAGAACACTATCGCTGCCTCTCGTTTTCCTCGGGTAAATACTCAGATTTATTCCCCACTGACTTCCATCAGCTCGTTTAAACACTGAACCAATGCCATTTATCCAGGTGTTATCTTCGAACCCACCAAGCCTATCCATCTCTTACAACTCCATCACCTCATAAAGAAACTCTTTTGCTTCTTCCGTTAAGCGCTCTTCACTAAGCCCTGCGCTACGCAAAACATCCCATCGTTTAAGGTGCTCACTTTGTTTATGCCGCTCAATCGCCACGTGTGTTATGCGGCGGATCTGATAGTCCGCAATCGTTTCCGTGTATCTACTTAGAAACAGCTTACACAGGGGAAGCTTATATAAGTTTTTTTCCACCTTTGACTTATGATCCAACTGGTTAAAGTACCAGTTTCTTGATCTCCTAGGGCTCTCCAGCTTTATTTCAAAGCAGTCACGAATGGATATCAGAGCCTTTAACAAGCCGCGATCAAATGAGCTCCAATTCACTCGTGCAGATAGTGCTGACCTTTTACACATCAACTTTGCATTAAGCGACAATAACCAAGCTCTATCGTGGCGATACAGCCAAGCATAATCTCCTCCGGCACCTTCAAGACGGGCCCTTTTCGTCCCTTTATTCTTTATCGCTTTAAGCCAAACTCTGCGCCGTTTAAGTATTGTTAACTTATCAGCCTGGAGCATAAGGCTGTGAGTAACTGACTTTTCCGGCTCATATGATTTGACGTCTTTAATGACGTCATTTAACGCAATCGTATCTCCGAGAAATGCATGTAATACAACAAGGTGCTCAAGGTAACTGAAGCTTTTACGATGTTTTCTAAATAGGCTTCTTAGCCAGCATGTATCAGAGTCTATTAGTTTCAGGCCAACACTTTTCAACCAGCTTTCTGACCAATAGTTAGTGACTTTCCGAGCGACTTCTTCATGCTCTATATTGCAGCCTCTATTGAATCCAAAATCACAAGCAAGAGCTTTATAAAACAACCCCCATTGGATAACTGTTGGTACCGACTGCTCAGGCAGGTTCAAAATCGATGTAATGCTTGAATTCAAGACATTGCTCTGCCTATTCATTTTGCTTTGCGGCTTACAAGAACATAAGTTTAGGTCTGCGGCCGTATACACATGGCGCTTATAAGAAGTCCGTCTTACTGCTGTTTCCTTTAGCTCCCCATGAATAGGACAGTAATCCATACCCGCAATTTGCCAGTCTCGTCGCCAGAAGCATTCGCCAAATTGATTCCATTGCTGTTCAATGCATTTAGGGCAATATCGTAAGTAGTAAGGTTGAGTAATTCGGGATGCGGCGAATCCTGACATGACATGTACCGAATGCACTTTATCGGCTAAAAGCTGCTTTTTCAGTTCTGTTCTTCGTGATTCGCCAATAAACAGAGCGTACAGAGGAAACAATGTATGTTTATAAAGCAAACTCTCAGGTTGAACGTTCAGCTGGCCTGGATATAGTTCCGCTACCTGCTCTAAATGACCGTGTAAGTCAGACGTAGCAATGATTGTGTTCTTCCCAAACACTTCGTGTAAGAGCTCTTTAGGTGAGGTTAAACCGCTGTGGATACCATAACGGGCTATCGTGCTATAGATAAGCTCATCGGGATAAGGAAGCGGAAAACCGAGCATCTATCCCACCGGTTTTAACCTAGCTTCCATATCGAAAATATCACGGCCTACTGCAAGCTCACCATAAAACTGACTTTTCCGTTGTGAGTATTTAAAGCGTAAATCATCGGATGGAAGGGTGTGCCATTCTTTTGACTTTATTGTTTTTGCCTTCGGTTTGGACTTTTGCACTGCCGTAGGCTCTTGCTCCGTTTTATACCACTCGAGAACGATACGAGTTAACTCCGGCAGCTCAAGCTCAGAATGTTCACTGAAAACTTTCTCAATCAGCGCCGGCAGCAAGTCAGATTCGCAGCCCATCGCCTGGAGCATATTATAAAGCCTTAAAGCTTTTTCATTATTGCCAAACGACACCTCTTTTTTCTTCTCTTCCTGCTCCTGTGCAATTAGGTTTCTGAGTTCAAGTAAGCGCTTATCTATTGAGGGTAAGTGTAAGTCCGAGTATTTCACTATCAAGTCAGCATCATTGCGTCTCAAGGCTTCAAGCATTGGGTGAACAGGAATAAGTTCTTGTTCATAAACTTTTCGAAGTAAGTCTGCGGTAATACGTTCAAGGCCCGTCGCTATCGCCCGCATTTGAGCCAATACAAAAATCTTCACGACGATATCTAAAACGCCTTGTGATAGGTCATACCAACAGTCTCGAACTTCGTCACTGAGCGTTTCATCTCGTCGCTCTAGCCACTGGTACTTCCATAGTTTATTAGTAAAGGCCTCCCATTCGCTCAGCTTTGGCTCTCCCGTTTTAGGGTGGTATCGACGAGTGCCTCGTTGCATTGGTTCCCAAAACAATGAACCAAATCCAGCGCTTCTTCTCCCAGCCTGCAGCTCCATCTCAAAGATCGGCCTGGCTTTTGGTGTTCCAACTAATACAACCGGAACACCGATGACGTTTACCAACGCAACAAAAAACTCGAGCATAGCTTCTTTACTTAAAGTACCTTTCAACCCTAGTCTTTGAATTTCATCGATAACAAGAACACCAATCGCTTTTTGAGTAGCTACTTGCCCCATCAAAGCCAGGAGAACTTCAGGCCCATGACGTTTTCGAACATACTTTTTCTCATAGCCTGTCTGAAGCGTCCGATCGACTTCCCTAAAAAAATTCAAACATAAGCTTTTAAGAGAGCCATCACTCGGGCATTCAATACGCAAGTATGGTAGTTGAATAAAGTTATAGTCCGGGTGGAAAATCACCTCGGGATAAGTAGCGAGTATACGGTTAACCGTGGTGCTTTTCCCTGACCCTGAACAGCCTATCAAGGACAAACATTTAGCCGTTGAATTCGACTGTGAAAAACGAAAGTCACTCGTCGCCCCCTCCATTATGCGCTGATATCCCTCCTGCATTTTTTTGTTAAGGGAGCCATCTGCAGGGTTACGACCAACGTAACCCGCCCGAATCATGATTGACAACTTCTCCTCTAACTGCAAATGCATTGATAGAGGTTGAAAGAAATCATCCAGCAAAGACGCTATGTTATGAGCTCTTTCTTGAGGCTCTGCAAATCGATTTTCTTGGTCGAACCGGACTTTTCCGGTGAGGCTATTTCGAAGGGTTTTGCGATCCATTATCGGAGGCAGAGCTTCAATCAGCGGGTTGCCCTGATAGCGCTCAGGTTTAAGAGTCCTGTAAACCGCTGAAACGTAATTATTGGGTAGCGGCATTAATCGTCATCCTCAAAGAGTTCATCAATATAATCCGGATAATCAAGGTCAGGACTGCTTTCCTTAAGAGGGATAACATCAGCTGACTTCTTATCGGACGGAACATTTTTAGGTGTTTTGCTTTGACGCTCTAACTTCTTCTCATTCGACCGATTGTCATTTATCGCTCTTATTCGTTCGGCTTTCGGCCGATCAGAGCGAGCAGGGGAATCAGATACAGCCTGAGAAATCTTATCAAGCACAAATTCTTCATGTTCTCTACGGCTTTCTTTAGCTGCTAATTTTGCTTTTGCAGCAACTTTCTTCTGCTCTTCCTGAGTCTGCCAAACATCCCAAAATGATGAGCCTCGGTATTGACGAGAAATTTCAGTAAGGCTGCACTTCCAGTACTTGTTGCTTCCTTTTTCATAGAAAAGATAAATACTGTCTGCACTCAACGGATCATATGCCGCCATCATCTTTTTAGGTCGTTTCACATCACGACCCCGGTGTGTCCAACCTAACCGGACGATCTCTGAAGAAGTATAATACAAGCCAAATAACCCCACACCGCGCTCTGAAAGAGTTACCTCACTCCTGGGAAGCAGTGCAATTTTAAGTGCATCACTATCAGTCTGGCGGAGACGCCCTGTACGATTTTGAATACCCCAGTTCCAAAGGTGTATTGGAGTACTTGGTAAATCCGTTGGCATATCGACTTCCCGGTCATATTTATCAAGTACTGCAAATTGATTGTGTTGCAGCACTGACGACAAAACAATTTGAGTGAAGTCTGTAATCGTTAACTTGGCATCAAGACGGTAATCTGAGCCTCCACGCTTTTTCACCAAATTACCGGTTACATAACCAGGTACAAACGGACCAAAAGATTCGTGCATTGTTTTAAAATGCCTTTCGACAATACCTTTGGCTTCGCCTCGATACGGTGGAGTATTTTCTATTCGCATAGAAAAGCTACTTTCTAAATTTTCAATCTGATGACCAAGTAACTCCCCTCTATCGGCCAGGAGGGCATCAGGCAAACCAATACATGGCCACTCATCGTCAGTGATATCAAAACCGAGGTCGCGGCAATAGCCTGACTTACTGCTTATCGCTACGTGCAATGCCTGAAGCGCAGCGGCGTATGAAGGGTTCTCGAAACCGATATAAAACCCAGCCACCATTCGGCTGAATACATCTATAACCATGTAAACAACCGGACGACCAACGATATTGCCCCTGTCGGAATCAGAAACCAGATAGACATCCGCTATCGTCGCATCAATTTCATAACGAGAGCCGGGTCCCAAAGCTTGCGATGCTGCAGTTCCGTGTAACGGTCGTATATCTTTGCTGTAGTCTTTCTTCGATATCCTTTTTTGCAGCGCTTCCGTTTGATTATATTCTCGTTTATAGAAATGACGCAGCTGCCATAAGCTTGGTAGATTTTCCTCAGCAACATCCGGAAAGTAGTTGTGATACATGGTTTCTAAACGACGGTGCGCATAGGGAAATGAATGCCCTTTGTCGCTTAAAATATACTTATCAATCGCTATCCGAAATAATCGTTCAGTTTGTTCATCAACAATTGCACCCGTACCTGGTGAATACTTACGCGGGCGGCCTAATTTTTTTCCTTTGGCAACACGCTTTTTGCCCTTGCCACCGGAATTCTTATAGTCAGGCAGTAAGGCATTAGGTATTTGTCCTCGTTGCCAATATCTCCGCGCTAGTCGGTAAATCGTCTGCTTTGTCGTACCAAACTCACTAACAATTTTATCAACTACCGGTCCTCGCCTTTTCGGATTATAAAAGTCAGCTAGTTCAATCAAAGGCCTCAACACCGCAAAATTCTTATCCCGTTTATCACGGGCAACGGTTCCCTCTACCGGCGATTCATATACAAGGTAGTTATACGGGTCGTCCATACGCTCAAAAGCGTCATCATCAATTGCCTTATAAATTTCGCCCGTAAGAATTAGCTCGGGCAGGGCTTTTTCATCGTCTAGGCTTATCCAGACGAGTTGCTCATCAAGACTTTCAAGAATTCGAAAGCGCTCATCGTGAAACTTAACTACTTCATTGATTCGAAACACGATATGCCTCCTTGATAAAACCCAAGTCAGAGGCACGCAAATCACCAACCTTTAACTTCGTGATGGGAGTAAAAATATCAAATTCAAAGTAACGCTTAGCTAAAAGGCACCGAACCTCATACAACGACTGGCCAGCGTTCAAGTTATAACTGGTATCGAGTTTATTACACAGTGAAATGATGGTTTGATTGGGATTTTCCGTGAACTGATGTTGATAAAACTCTACCTGCTCAGGCGTTAATTCATCATCTTCTTCTGAGCGGCCAGCAGGATATAGCCAGTTTACGTTTTTGCTAACTTCCTTGGGTATCTGATGATCGGTTATTAGGTACCAGGGCACACCTTTCTCCACCCAGTACCTGCGCTCCAATTCAAGTTTCTCAACAGTGCGCTCATCATCTAGTGCACTCGCATACTTGGCCTGAAACACGAATCTTGGAGTTTCTTCATTTGACGAGTCGATTAGAAAGTCGCTCGACATGAAATGATCAAAACCATTTTGTGCTGGATGCTTAATACCTGCATCGGCAGCGAGTTGCTTAGTAAGGGTTCGGTCTAATGGGAACTGTTCACGTATTTGATTAACATCAGGTAGCCACTCGAGAAGAAGAAAAACTGACAGCTCAAGATCTGACAGTAAGTGGTGGGTTCGTCTGGACTTATGGCCAAATACGCGATGAACACGTCCAAGCGAGGGGAGGTCCCTAACAGTGAGCCAGGGTCGGTATTCTTGATTCTGACCGCTACCACGCCCTTCCTTTATCCATTTTAAGAAAGTAGCTTCGGAAATTAGGTTCTTCTTCGCTGCCATCACGAACCCCTGACTGTGACATTAATTCATACTAGTCAGTGAGTTACCGGTATGCAACTTTGTTACTCTAAAATATAGCTTGCGCTTATGTCGCCGAGTCATCTAAGCCGTTTAAAATTGGAAGAGCTTTATCTTTTAATAAGTAATTTCCCATACCTCGTTCAATTAACCCATACTTCTCCATTTCGACACAAACTTGCCGAGTTTTTATCTGAGAAAATTCAGCTAAAGAAGATGTAACGTCGAAAAGATTCGATTCAGCCAATCGTGTAGAGTCATAGATCTCAAAAGCTTTCAATATGACTTTCCAGTCATCAGGGATTTTTCTGGGAACCCACCGCCAGCTAAGCTTTCTTCGGGGACTCCATCGCTTTTTAAACTTTAATCCCCAAAATGATATTTCAGAGTGAGGTTCTGCAAGAAAGTAGACTGCAAAAAATACAACGATGACTACAGCAGCAGTCGCTAAAAATCCAAATTTAAGAATAACTTCGAGCATTTTTTGACCTGTTGGGGTGTAGTTATCAACCGAGAAAATGGGGAGTTACTGTCTCTAAAGATTATCAAATTCGTTAAGCATCGCTATACAGAACTCAAAATTTAGTCGTTAAAAGCTTAACCTTCCCGACTTGCGCTAAAAAGACAAGTATTATGAGTCCATATTTCTACTTCACCGTTTGCTCTTTGCAATTCGTTTTGAACCCTTTTTGATAAATTATCAAGTGTGGTTCCATAAATCAGAAGAATGGCGCGCTGATAGTTTGCGTGTTGAACAAACGCATTCAATGTTTCAATGTCTTTAGCTATGCCTTTTGATGAACAGTTTCCAGGCTTTACTTCCATCACTAAATAGTTTTCATCCATCGTACCTGGAACATGAACTAAAAAATCAGGCTTTAAGTTATCTAGTCCATTACCACGAACTAAGGGATGACCACCTTTATCAATTTCACCACATAGCGAGTACATCGACTCCTTAGGCCAATGAACTCTCATTTGGTGATATAACTCGTAACAGTAAACTCTCTCTCGGTACGTTACTTTTTCGGAACCAGCTATTGGGAGCTGAAAGTAATTCTCCTTCAAATTAGCTGTAGCTTTTCTTAAAGTTTCATCAAACTGATCCATAGAGAAGGTCCAGGTGAAGTTATTGAGTACGACTCTTTATCACTGCCTGATACTGTTCCCAAACACCGTTCTCCACATCTCTTTGCGCCGTATCAACTAAAGCTTTAAGTGGATCAATTCCACCTTCGATTGCTGCATCTCTCTGAGTAAGATCTTCAACCATATATGAGTATCCATTAGCAGGCTTCCCATCTAAAAATGCCTTCACTGTTATTCTGTTTCCATCAGCCATAATTCGTATTTCATATTCTCTTCCTTGATGAACAAAATACCTATTATCAAATTCCATATGTATTTCCTTAATGTCTGAAAATAATTTTTAGATGTAAAACCTATACTGCCTAGACTTTAACCACCTATCAATTAATTCATTGGTTAAACTGCTACGCACAATGGATCTGGATATAAAAGTTACCTCTCAAACAAAAAATCCCCACCCAAACCGGAGTGCGATTTGTAGCAAGGATTTTAGTATGAGACTTTATTCTCAAGTATGATTCTTTATTACTGGGTATGAAACTTTATTGCTACGCTACAAAAAAATGTGGTTGAATAATAAAGTATCATACTGAGAGTGTTGTAAGTTATTGATTTTTAGTTGTCATACCGCTTTATCAAAAAAATAAAGTATCATACTGAATTGATAATCGCGGTCGAAAACCACTAATTATCGAATAATAAAGTATCATACTTTATTATTCGGCCACACTTCTGCAAATGAAAGGTCAGTGCGCTGGGGGCCATGCCTACACGCTCGCCGAGTTTGCCGGCCGAGAGGCCAACCGGTCCCGCCGCCGTCAGTTGACGGATGGCGGCAAGGCGCGCGGGGTGCGCAAGCGCGCCCAGTTGTTTCGCGAGGATTTCTTCGTTATGCCGTTTCATGGTTCCATGCTAGGTTATTTAAGTATTTCATGCAATATTGAAATGCTGAGCCTCACAGAAGTCGTACCAGATAAATCCTGAAACGCGCGATACATTCAGGCTGTGTTTTCTTCGACACCCTCATAAAGAGACGTAATGAGCGGGCATTTCACGTCACCCTGCGCAGTGCAGCACGCCTGCACTAACCCGTCCAGAGCGCGCTCGATACGCTGCAGGCTTGAAATTTTCTGTCGCACACTGGCGAGCTTCTGCTCGCCCAGTACCCGTGCTTCATCGCAATGGGTGCCGTCTTGCAGTGTTAGCAGTCCTCCGATTTCATCCAGGCTGAAGCCCAACCATTGGGCCGTTCGAATGAACTGAAGACGCGCCAACGCCTGATCGTCGTAATGGCGGATGCTTCCATAGGGTTTGTCAGGCTCTGCCACCAGTCCCCGGCGCTGGTAATAGCGGATGGTTTCCACTCCGATATTGGCGGCCTTGGCCAGGGCGCCAATGGTCATTGAACGTGGTTTCTTGGACATAGGGGGTTGACTCCGTAGCTGACTACGGGAGTAACCTTATCACAGTCATCCATCTCATGAAAGGAGCCAACGTAATGTCTGAGCCCAAATCCGGTCGCGGTTCGCTGATCGCAGGGGGCGTTGCCGCCGTCCTGGCATCCGCCTGCTGTCTTGGTCCCCTGGTTTTAATCGCGTTAGGAGTTTCAGGCGCCTGGATCGGCAATCTGGCCGCCCTGGATCCCTATCGGCCCTGGTTCATCGGTGCGGCACTGGTGGCCATGGTGTTTGCCTGGCGCCGGATATACCGGCCTGCACAGGATTGCCAGCCGGGCGATGTTTGCGCGGTGCCGCAAGTACGCACAACCTACAAGGTTGTTTTCTGGATTGTCGCGCTGCTCATTCTGACTGCGCTGGCGTTCCCTTATGTTTTACCCCTATTTTACTGAGAGGCATAGCACCATGAAAAAATCACTGATCGCCACAGCGTTATTCCTGTTCGTTAGCCTGCCGGCCCTGGCAGCACCACAAACCGTCACCCTGTCAGTCCCTGGCATGACCTGTTCGGCCTGCCCGATCACCGTCAAGGCCGCTCTCAACCGGGTGGAGGGCGTGATCTCTGTGGATGTTCGTTATGAAGAACGCGATGCGACGGTCACCTTCGACGACGAGAAAACGACCGTTGAGGCACTGACGCAAGCCACCACCAACGCCGGCTATCCGTCCACGCTGAAACAATCTCAGGCAAAACAGGAGTAACCATGGCAAACCCCAAAACCCTGTTGCGGGTGAGCGTCATCGGCACGGTGCTGGTCGCCCTGTGCTGCTTTACCCCAATACTGGTGGTTTTGCTGGGAACCTTAGGCCTGGCAGCCCTCACCGGCTATCTCGACTACGTGCTTTTGCCCGCACTGGTCTTTTTTATTGGCCTGACCTGCTATGCCGTCTGGCGTAAAAAGAAACACGACGCCTGCTGCGATAGCCCTTCAACCAAGGAGTAACGTTTATGAGTGACAACAACCTGCACATTGCGGTGATTGGCAGCGGTGGCAGTGCCATGGCTGCGGCCCTGAAAGCGACGGAGCGCGGTGCCCGGGTGACGCTGATTGAGCGCGGCACCATCGGCGGAACCTGCGTCAACATTGGTTGCGTACCGTCCAAAATCATGATCCGGTCGGCGCATATCGCCCACCTTCGCCGGGAAAGCCCGTTTGACGACGGACTGAGTGCCCAGGCACCGGTGGTGGATCGTTCAGCCCTTCTGGCTCAGCAACAGGCCCGGGTGGAGGAGCTGCGCGAGTCCAAGTACCAGAGCATTCTCAACGACAATGCCGCGATTACCGTCCTCAAGGGCGAGGCGCGGTTCGTGGACGAGCGCACACTGACGGTTACGCTCAACGACGGCGGCGAGCAGACGGTGCACTTCGACCGGGCCTTTATCGGCACCGGTGCCCGGCCCGCCGAACCGCCTGTTCCGGGGCTATCCGAGACGCCCTATCTCACGTCCACCAGTGCGCTGGAGCTGGATCACATTCCCGAGCGCCTCGTTGTGATTGGTGCCTCGGTGGTGGCCATCGAGCTGGCTCAGGCCTTTGCCCGCCTTGGCAGTCGGGTCACCATTCTGGCCCGCAGCCGGGTGCTGTCTCAGGAAGACCCAGCGGTGGGTGAAGCCGTGGAAGCGGCCTTCCGTCGCGAGGGCATCGAGGTGCTCAAGCAGACCCAGGCCAGTGAGATTACCCACAATGGCCGGGTGTTCACCCTCCAAACCAACGCCGGCACCCTGGAGGCGGAGCAACTGCTGGTGGCCAGTGGCCGCACACCCAATACCGAGAACCTGAACCTGGAGGCCGTCGGCGTGGCTACCGAGCGCGGCGCGATCCGGATCGACAACCACCTGCAAACGACCGCGTCCGGCATTTATGCAGCCGGGGACTGCACCGATCAACCCCAGTTCGTCTACGTGGCTGCCGCCGGTGGTAGTCGGGCCGCCATTAACATGACCGGCGGTGACGCCAGCCTCGACCTCAGCGCCATGCCCGAGGTGATCTTTACCGATCCACAAGTGGCCACCGTCGGTCTGTCCGAGGCGGAGGCCCAGGCTCAGGGATACGACACCGACAGCCGCACCCTGACCCTCGATAACGTGCCCCGGGCCCTGGTTAACTTCGATGCCGGGGGCTTCATCAAGATGGTCGCTGAGCGTGGCAGCGGACGATTGCTGGGTGTCCAGTCCGTCGCGGGCGAAGCCGGTGAGCTGATCCAGACGGCCGTCATGGCGCTGCGTGCGCGTATGACCGTGAACGACATTGCCGATGAGCTGTTCCCGTACCTGACCATGGTGGAGGGGCTCAAGCTCTGTGCCCAAACCTTCACCAAGGACGTGAAGCAATTGTCGTGCTGTGCGGGATAAGACGGTGCCGCCAATGTATAACATGGATGAGATCGTGGAACGGCTGGGTCTGACCGGCGAAAGGGAAGCCGCGCTTCATGTGACGCTGTTGCGCGAGCTTGCCCTGGGACAACCGGTCACTGTTGAGCGGCTCGCGAAGTCGCTCAACTGGACGACTGATGAGGCAGAGTTGGTGCTGGAAAAACTGCCCTGCGGGACCATCGAGTACGACGGCCAGGGACGGCTGATCGGCTCCGGCATCACACTGCGAGAAACCCCGCATACATTTGTTGTCAACGATCGGCCACTTTATACCTGGTGTGCACTGGATGCCTTGATGTTTCCAGCTGTCATCGGCGAACGGGCGCAGGTGCAATCGCGTTGCCCGCAGACGAACAACCCGGTCACCTTGACGGTTACGCCACAGGGAGTGGTTTCGCTTGAGCCGGAGGACGCGGTCGTCTCTTTAGTCTCGGTGGCCGCAGCGGGAGACATTCGAAGTGCGTTTTGTTGCGACGTCCATTTCTTTGCTTCACGGCAGGCCGGGGAGGCCTGGGGGCGGGATAAAATGCATGTGCACATGGTGAGTGTTCAGGAAGGTTTCGAACTGGGGCAGCGGATTGCGCACCTTATACTCAACAGGGCAAGGAGTGACCAACATGGGAGCTAATACCCGAATGGTAAACCCCAACCTTGAAGGTGGGCCGGGGGCGCAAAAAGAAGGCTTTGTCATTTCCGAAGCGGCCCGTCTCTGCGGCCTGTCAGTGCATCAGATCCGGACTTATCTGGACATGCGATTGGTGTACGCCTGTGGCACCACTCAGGGGGGCTCTCGCTTGTTCGATGACGGCTGCCTGCAACGGTTGGCGTTGATCCGCTCCTGTCGTGAAGCCGGTCTCGGTCTCCCCGAGATTGCCGAATTTATACAGGCGCTCGACAACGGGGATAAAGGGCAGTGTCGAGCCGTCGAACGGCAAATTCAACACACAATTGCTGTTAAACGAGCCGCACTGAATCGCTGCACCCAGGCACTCACCAAGGCGGCGCGTGGAGTGAAGTTGAGCGCTCTCAAAGGGCCGTAAGTTGAGGTGGCACCGGACAGTGGCCGAATTGGGCTTTTGCAGGGAGTCGTAACTCTTCAATGCATTGGAGGTGGTTTATGACGAACAATGAGCGCGAACCGACAGAAGTATCCCGGTCGCGCAATGGTTACTTGTGGGGGATATTGGCCGTGCTCAGTTGCCCCTGTCATTTGCCGATTCTCGCCATCGTGCTGGCTGGCACGAGCGCCGGCGCTTTTCTCGGGGAGCACTGGGTAATCGTGGGTATCGCGCTGACCGGCCTGTTCGTGCTGTCGCTGAGCCGACTACTA
>VAOV01001705.1_pt1 | contig 20721 bp, 18 predicted proteins | sample 3393941 | NCBI WGS metagenome assembly VAOV01 (sample SAMN08290427, study PRJNA428436) | hydrothermal vent metagenome | isolation source: Deep-sea hydrothermal vent chimney | place: Indian Ocean: Southwest Indian Ridge | depth 2398 m m
AGGTGAGCTTACGCTTAATCTAGCGGTAAACGACCCATTGGGTCAGGGAGTGCTTGATGGTCAGCTACGGGCAAATAACATCACGTTAGCTCCCTATCGCCCTATGTTGGTGGGTATGGATGAGCTTGAAGGCGGCTTAAATGGCAACGTGCAAATTGGTGGCACCACAAGCCAGCCTGATTTACAGGGTGAACTAGCCTTACGCAGCCTGCGTATTAGCGGGCCCGATATTCCCATTACTATTGTGGATGGCGAGCTGGCGGTAGCCTTTGATGGCGAAGAGGGAAATATAGACGGTTTTCTCGCTGCCGAGCGAGGCCGGCTTTCGATTAGCGGTAACGCTTATTGGCCTACCGATGAAGCGTGGCGTATTGGCATAGACCTAAACGCAACTCAAGAGCCTTTGTTGGTGGTATTACCGCAGTTCGGTCGCCTGGAAGCCGCGCCAGATATTCGCATTCGTATTACCCCAAAGCGTCTGCAGGTACGGGGCAATGTGGATCTTCCCTGGGCTCGCTTAGAGGTGGGTGATCTACCTTCGTCAGCAACATCGCCAAGCCCGGATGAAATTATCATTACCGAGCGCGATGATCGTGAGGCTGAACGGCAAGCACGTCTTGCGGCAGAGGCTGGGAATGATCCCAGTGCAGCTGATGAACTGGCAGACACCGGTATGGCTCTGGATGTGCTGATTACACTGAATCTTGGGCGCGATATGCAAATTTCCGCCTATGGCCTGGAGTCAGGATTGGGCGGTAGCCTGGAGATTCGTCAGGATAGCGGAGCGCTTCAGCTGTTTGGCGACGTCAACTTAGTAAATGGCCGTTTCCAGGCATTCGGGCAAGATCTATTGATTCGTCGTGGTCAACTGATCTTTAGTGGTCCTCCGGGCTTGCCAGTGCTAGATTTTGAGGCCATCCGCAACCCGGATATCACCGAAGATGATGTGATTGCGGGGCTGCGCGTAACAGGCGATGCCGAACAGCCCAATGTGATGATCTTTTCAGAGCCCGCGATGGACGAGACCCGTGCGCTATCGTATTTGCTACGCGGCCGCGCGCCGGATGCTTCAGGTGGTGGTGTTGATAGCGCACTAACCACTGCGCTCATTGGTATGTCCCTTGGCCGCACCGGTGGGGCCGTTGGCTCTATCGGAGAAGCGTTTGGAATTGATGACCTGACACTTGATACCACCGGGGCGGGTGACGACAGTCAGGTAGCGGTGAGTGGCCAACTGTCTGATGATCTTCGCATTAGCTATGGCGTAGGTATTTTCTCCCCAATTGCAGAACTAACCTTACGCTATACGCTATGGCGGAACCTGTATCTACAGGCGGTGTCTGGTGCTAGCCAAGCCGTTGACCTAATTTACACGTTCACGCGCTCAGGCGATCCTTATATTTATCCGCAGCAATAGAATAGAAGAGGGTGTTATGACGCTATTTACGAAACAGCAAGCACCAGAAGGGCGCGATACCCCCATTGAGACCAGCGACCTTCATACCATTACCGGACACTCTATACACCCACCGTTTCCTGAAGGTTATGAGGAAATTGTATTGGGTATGGGATGCTTCTGGGGGGTAGAACGGCTGTTTTGGCAGCAGCCGGGAGTCTATGTGACGGCAGCGGGCTATGCTGGGGGCATCACGCCCAATCCAACGTACAAAGAGACTTGTACAGGCTTAACAGGGCATACCGAAGTGGTCAGAGTGGTTTATGATCCGAAAAAGGTAAGCCTTGAAAATTTACTGCAAATCTTTTGGGAACAACACGACCCCACCCAAGGAAACCGCCAAGGTAACGATATTGGCAGCCAGTACCGCTCGGCCATTTTCACGACTACGGAGGCACAGCTTGCCGCTGCTCAGAAGAGTGCAGAAGCTTTCCAAGAGGCCCTACAGCGTGCCGATAGAGGCCGTATCACGACGGAAATTAAGCCGCTTGACGTTTTCTATTATGCCGAGGCGTATCACCAGCAGTATTTAGATAAAAATCCAGGCGGTTACTGTGGCTTGAAAGGTACGGGTGTCACGTGTCCGATTGGCTGAGGGGTGAAAAGATGCTTCGTTGTTTGCAACCCCAACGCCTTACGCAGGCTACGTTAGCTGCTGCGGTGTTAGGCTTTTTCAGCATAGGGGCTCACGCTGAGCAAGCAGCCCCGGCAATGCCGCAATCTGTTGACGAGACGCCCTTTGCTAGCGAGCGTGAAGCGGTCATCTGGCGACAGGATGAGTTGAAAGACTTAGAGCGCCTGTTGAGGCAGCTGCGCTTTGACCTAGTGAATAATCAAGATGCTCAAGGTGCCGCCCCCCGACTAGCTGAGCTGCAAGAAAAAGCGACGCAAGCACATTTTTTACCTGCGTTTATCGCAGGTACCCATGGGCGAGGTTCAGATGCGAAACCAGAGATCTGGGAAGAATGGGATCAATTTGCGACGGGCTTCACGGACTTAGAGCAAAAGGTGTCCACGCTTGTGGAAGCAGCTGAGCAGGAAGATTACCGGGCAGCCACACGCGCTTTTTCAGAGGTTGGGTTAAGCTGCCGCAGCTGTCACCGCGCCTACCGTTACAATTAGGGCAGGCGAAGCGCTTAAATCAGTCGCTTGGTTGCACGCGATCAATACGATAAAGGGTCGCCACTTGCTCCAGGCCACTGATGGTGCAGTTTAAGTCTTTAACGCGGCCATCGCTTAGGCCATAAACCCAGCCATGCACTGAAATTTCTTGGCCTCGCTGCCAGGCACGCTGCAGAATTTTGGTTCGACACAGGCTGTTGACCTGGGCTTTCACATTTAGCTCGCACATGCGATCAATCTGATCTTCCATGGGCAGATGCTCTAGCGTGTCGCGGTGGCGGTTGTACTGTTCACGCACTGAGTGCAGCCAGTAATCGACAATGCCGCACTCGCCACCGGTGACAGCAGCCTTGATGCCACCGCATCCGTAGTGGCCAACAATCATGATATGTCTGACTTTAAGAACGTCCACCGCGTACTGCACAACCGATAGGGCATTCATATCGGTGTGATGCAATAAGTTAGCCACGTTACGGTGTACAAAGACTTCACCCGGTGGTAGCGCAATAATCTGGTTAGCCGGTACACGGCTGTCCGAACAGCCAATCCATAGATAGTCGGGGTTTTGCTGGCTAGAAAGGCGTTTGAAATAGTCCGGATCCTCTTCACACATCCGTTCAGCCCAAACGCGATTATTATCCAGCAGCGTAGCAATTTGATCAGACATCGAATCTCCGTGAGATAACATTATTCAGGGGTTGAGGGAGTCCATGCGTAGCGCAGCAGCATTTTTGTTACAAGGTAGGGCGTTTTAACCCCCCTTGCACAGAAGGTCAATCTTAGCGCTTACCTTAGCAGAGGGTAAGCACGGCAGTGGATAGGAGATAACCATGTCAGCGGATGCTGCATATGACTTCGATTTATTTGTAATTGGAGCGGGCTCAGGTGGGGTTCGCGCGGCACGTATGGCAGCAGCTACCGGCGCACGTGTTGCTGTTGCGGAAGATCGCTATTTAGGCGGTACTTGTGTCAACGTGGGCTGTGTACCCAAAAAGCTATACTCGTATGCTGCTCATTTTCATGACAGCTTTGATGATGCGGCAGGTTTTGGCTGGCGGCTGGCCTCACCAGCAACCTTCGATTGGCCTACGTTAAGAGATAATAAAACCAGCGAAATCAAACGGCTTAACGGCATCTACCAGCGCATGCTAGAAAGCGCAGGGGTAACACTGTTTAACGCTCGGGCCCGCGTTGTTGATCCACACACAGTGACACTAACCAATGCAGATGGCGAAGTGAGCGTCAGCGCCGAAAAAATCTTACTCGCGACAGGCGGCTGGCCCTGGGTACCCGAGTTTCCAGGGAGCGATCTTACCTTAACCTCTAACCAAGTATTTGACTTAGATAGCTTTCCTGAAAGGTTTTTAGTACTGGGTGGTGGCTATATTGCCGTCGAGTTCGCCAGTATTTTTAACGGATTGGGCAGCGAGACACATTTGATTTATCGAGGCGACCTGCTTTTAAAAGGGTTTGACCAGGAAGTCCGCGAGTTCACGCGTGATGAAATGGCCAAAAAGGGCGTTAACCTCCATTTTTCTGCCAACATTGCGCGCATTGAACGGACAGAGGGTGCTCTGCAGGTTGAGCTAACCACTGGGGAAACCTTAGAAGTGGATGCGGTGCTTGCCGCAACTGGGCGCAAGGCGAATACAAGCGGCCTGGGTATCGATGTACTAGGGATTGAGCTAAACAGCGAAGGCAAGCTGTCCGTGAATGAGCGTTATGAGACGCAGATTCCTTCAATACTAGCTTTGGGTGATCTAATCGCTGGGCCTGAATTAACGCCCGTCGCCCTGGCAGAGGCGATGCAACTGGTGGATATTCACTTCCATAAAAAAACGCCTAGGCCATTGGACTATGACACCATTCCTACTGCCGTTTTCTGTCATCCCAATATCGGTACGGTAGGCTTATCTGAAGAGGCGGCTAGGGAGAAGTTTTCCAAAATACGGGTCTACCGCACTGATTTCAGAGCCATGAAGCACACGCTTTCCGGTAGCCAGGAGCGCATGTTGATGAAACTGATTGTCGATGACGCCAGCGATGTTGTTGTCGGTGCCCACATGGTAGGTGAAGAAGCAGGCGAGCTGATTCAGGGTATTGCCATCGCCGTTCGAGCAGGCCTTACCAAAGAAGATTTCGACCGTACGGTAGGTATTCACCCCACTGGGGCCGAAGAGTTCGTCACCATGCGAACCCCCGCGCGCTATTAACCTTATTGATCAACAGCAATAGGCGAGCTTCGGCTCGCCTTTTTTGTCTCGCGCATCGGTATCACTGATCTAAACTCTGATGGTAGCGCCCAGAAACTTGATGCTAGAGTACGTAACGCTCGTTTGATAACCAAAAATTATAGAAGATGCGAGGATGAATAATATGGTTTTTGAATTGCTCATAATCAGCTGTTATAATGATTCTCAAATTCGCTACAGCGAAGCATAACCATGAGTACGCCTATTAAGCCTTTTACACCTTCTGCCGAGCTGGCTCGCCCAACCGTTGCTGATGCCGTGGTAGGCCATGCCGAAATGCCGCTTTTTATTCGTAAGCCCAATGCTGATGATGGTTGGGGGATTTACGAACTCATCAAAGCGTGCCCGCCGCTTGATGTTAATTCAGCCTACGCTTATCTGCTGCTAGCAACGCAGTTCCGCGATACCTGTGCTGTGGCTACCAACGAAGAGGGTGAAGTAGTTGGTTTTGTATCCGGTTATGTCAAAGATAATGCCCCTGACACCTATTTTTTATGGCAAATCGCCGTAGGTGAAAAAGCTCGGGGCACAGGTCTGGCACGCCGTCTGGTGGAAGCGATTATGTCGCGCCCTGAACTTGACGACGTTCACCACTTAGAAACCACGATCACCCCTGACAACCAAGCATCGTGGGGGTTGTTCCGTCGCCTAGCTGCACGCTGGCAGGCACCTTTGAACAGCCGTGAATACTTTTCGACAGAACAGCTTGGGGGAGAGCACGACCCGGAAAACTTAGTACGTATTGGGCCATTTCAAACCGATCATATTTAACGGTTGGTAAGTAATACCCTATAGGCTTGTTAAACCGTTTTCCCGCTCGTGTTGCCTTAGCTATCACTGTTTTACTCGCTTGGCTTACACACTTGATAAGGAGGTCGCTAATGCAGACCCAAACATTCGAACGCATGGAATCCAATGTTCGTACCTATTCACGCTCGTTTCCTGTTGTCTTTACCAAGGCACAGAATGCGCGGCTGACCGATGAGAATGGTCGTGAATATATAGATTTTCTCGCCGGTGCTGGCACGCTGAACTACGGTCATAACAATCCGCATCTAAAAGAAGCGATGATTGACTATCTCTCCAGTGATGGGGTGGTTCATGGCTTAGATATGTGGACAAGCGCTAAGCGTGACTACCTGGAAACCCTAGAGAACGTCATTCTGAAGCCCCGTGGACTTGATTATAAAGTCCACCTGCCTGGCCCGACCGGCACAAATGCAGTGGAAGCGGCCATCCGTCTGGCCCGTGTTGCTAAAGGTCGCCATAACATTGTGACCTTCACCAACGGCTTCCACGGTGTGACCATGGGTGCCCTGGCAACCACCGGTAACCGTAAGTTCCGCGAAGCGACGGGTGGCATCCCTACACAAGGCGCAAGCTTTCTGCCATTTGATGGCTACATGGGTGAGCATGCCGACACGCTGGACTACTTTGAAAAGCTCTTAAACGATAAGTCAGGCGGCTTAGATATCCCAGCGGGCGTGATTGTTGAAACTGTGCAAGGCGAGGGCGGTATCAACGTCGCAGGCCTGGATTGGCTCAAGCGCCTAGAAAGTATCTGTCATGCGCATGACATCCTTCTCATTGTGGATGATATCCAGGCAGGCTGTGGTCGCACGGGTAAATTCTTCAGTTTCGAGCATGCAGGCATTACGCCAGACATTGTCACTAATTCGAAATCGCTCTCAGGCTTCGGTTTACCGTTTGCACATGTGTTGATGCGTCCTGAACTCGATAAGTGGAAGCCTGGCCAGTACAACGGTACGTTCCGTGGCTTTAACTTAGCGATGGTGACGGCGACCGCAGCGATGAAAAAGTATTGGTCTAACGACACCTTTGCGCGTGATGTTCAGCGTAAAGCGAGTATCGTCGAAGAGCGCTTCCAAAAACTGGCCGCTATGCTGACAGAAAATGGCATGCCGGCGACCGAGCGTGGCCGTGGCCTGATGCGCGGTATTGACGTGGTATCTGGCGATATCGCCGATAAGATCACCAGCCATGCGTTTGAGCACGGTCTCATCATCGAAACCAGTGGTCAGGATGGTGAAGTGGTTAAGTGCCTTTGTCCGCTAACTATTCCGGATGAAGATCTGCTGAAAGCCTTAGATATCCTTGAAGCGTCAGTTAAGTCTGTTATTAAGGCATAGTGTAGCGTTACGCTAAATCGTCACACGCCATTACGTCCCTTACAGGAATAGGCAGCCAACAGCTGGCTGCCACGCAACGGAGCACGTTTATGATCGTTCGTAATCTCGAAGAAGCACGTAAAACAGATCGCCTGGTCACTGCTGAAAACGGTAATTGGGACAGCACGCGCCTTGTTCTGGCCAACGATAATGCAGGTTTCTCTTTCCATATCACCCGCATTTTTCCTGGCACTGAGACACACATTCATTACAAAAACCACTATGAAGCGGTATTTTGTTATGAGGGTGAAGGCGAGGTAGAGACCCTGGCCGACGGCAAAATCTGGCCGATCAAGGCCGGCGACATCTACCTGCTGGACCAGCACGATGAGCACCTGCTGCGCGGCAAGGAAAAGGGCATGACCGTAGCTTGTGTCTTTACTCCGCCAATCACTGGTAACGAAGTCCATCGTGAAGACGGCTCCTACGCAGCGGCAGACGACTAAGCACTACTGTATGCTAAGTACTACTGTATAGTCCGTATGAAAGCAGCCTAGCAAAATGCTAGGCTGCTTTTTTTGCTAAGTATTGATCAGCCGACCATCCGGCTGCAGGTACATCCAGTCATCCATGGTGAAACCTAATAGATGCCCACCTACATCAATATCGAGCGGGTAGCGCATATGGTTTGCCAGGTAATAGGCTTTATTTGCTCAAGCAACTGATCAGCTAGGTTCGCATAATATATATTATGTTAAATCAGCTAAACTAGACGAATGAAAAACCGCAGCCATGTTGGACAAGCGGTCACCCTTCTCCTTATCATTCGTGCTCTTATTGTCCAAGGATATCCCTCGTTATGCGCTCAGGTGTTTTATGGCTAATGGCCGGTTTGTCGATGTCGTTTGCAGGCTGCGCAGTGACACAGCCAGAGTCAAATGAGCCACCGCCGTTAAGCGAGGCGTCTTTTAATACCCGCATCCTTGAGCTTGAGACATCACTGGCCCAGCAGTGCGACGCCTCTACCGCGTTCATTGAGCAGCAGCTCAGCCAGCAGCAGGTACTGACGGCAGATGTTCGTGAGGTGGGCAGCCTGCTGCGCCATTTACGTCAAGAAGTTGCCAGTTTGGAAGCGCGTAGCGAAGATCCCGTCATTATTCGCGAAGAGTGCCGTGTTGAAGAACCCGAAGATAATAAAACACTGCTTGGCCGCAGCGAATGGGTGGGCCTGCCTAGCATTGGCACCTATTTAAAGGCGCGGGTCGATTCAGGAGCCAATACGTCATCCTTATCTGCTTCCGAAATCACTCGCTTTGAGCGTGATGGTGAAGACTGGGTGCGCTTTAAGCTGGCACTGAATGAAGATGACGTGGTTGTAGAGCAGATTCGCGACGAGTGGATTGAGGCGCCTATTGAACGCCGCGTTAAAATCATCCAAGCATCTGGCGAAGAGTCCCGCCCGGTAATTTCACTGTTGATGACTTTAGGGCCAATTCGTGAAAACGTCGAGTTCACTCTGAACGACCGCTCGCATCTGGATTATCCGGTACTGCTTGGGCGTCGTTTCATGATGGATATAGCAACGATCGACGTTGCTGAAACCTATCTGCATGACCGCCCCGAATTCCCGGGTGGCGAACCCTCTGAAGAAGCGGCTGATGATGAAGCGGCCGATCAAGACGATACTGAAGAGTAATCACACTCCCCCGCCGCTTTACGCTGAAAGGAATCACCATGTCACGGTTGCCATTTTATTTTATCGTTGGATTGCTGCTGCTGGTTGGTATCGTCGCCAGCGTGCATCGCCATTTGCAGTTTGAGATTCCCTGGTTTCCAGGCGAGCAGCGTCAAGTATGGGAGATTGAAGCGGTTATTAACTTCAACGCTCAAAATGGCCCGGTACAGGTCGATCTAGCGCTGCCATCCCACCAGGCAGGATTCCGTGTATTGACCGAAAACACGGCATCTTCTGGCTATGGGCTGGCTTACCTGGCAGATGAGCTGGGTCGGCGGGCGCAGTGGACCATCCGTGAAGCGGTGGGCAGCCAGCAGCTCTATTACTCCGTTCAGATGCTGGTATCACCTGACTCTCGCGCTCCCATACAAACGCCGCCCGGCATCCCTGCTGTTACTCCCTGGGAAAGCCCCTACGATACGGCCGCTAGCCAGCTAATTGATCGTGCTTGGGATCGTAGCGCCAATAACGCTACGTTTGCCCGCGAGTTAATTCTCGATATTAATGGAGAGCGTCAGGGAGAAAATGCGCGCCTGCTGCTAACCCAAATGCAACCGTCAGCTCTGATTGTGCGCTTGCTGAATCAAGCAGGCGTGCAGGCCAGAGAAGTAAGCGGCTTACTGCTGGAAGATGGTCGTCGCCGTCAAACCCTCAGTAGTTGGATTCAGGTGTTTGACCAAACTGCCGAAGAGTGGACGCTGTTTAACCCAGCGACCGGCGAACAGGGTCAACCCGAGAACTTGCTATTATGGGAAACTGGCGGTCGTGCGGTGCTTGAGGTTCAAGGTGGCACGAATTCCCGTGTTTCCTTCTCAATGCTAACCCACTACCAGCCTGCTTCGGCGGCGGTGCGTAACCACTACTCCGACGACACGCTGCTAAACTTCTCGATTCACAGCCTGCCGCTGGAAGAGCAGGCGCTATTCCAGACGATCCTGTTGATCCCGATCGGTGCGCTAGTGGTTGTATTCCTGCGCGTACTTGTGGGTGTGAAAACGTCAGGGACCTTTATGCCTGTACTGATTGCTCTGGCGTTTATTCAAACCAGCCTACTGACCGGTTTGATTGGTTTCCTACTCATCGTGGCGGTCGGCTTAATCATCCGTAATTATCTCTCGTACCTCAATTTGCTCTTAGTCGCGAGGGTCTCGGCGGTCATTATTACGGTTATTGCCATCATCTCGATCTTTACCGTGCTGGCGTACCGCATGGGCTTGAGCGCCGGGTTAACGGTGACGTTCTTCCCGATGATCATCTTGGCGTGGACCATTGAGCGGATGTCGATCCTTTGGGAAGAAGAAGGTCCCAAACAGGTATTGGTACAGGGCGGTGGCAGCCTGCTAACAGCGGTGCTGGCATTCCTTGCAATGAATAACCCGTGGGTACGCCACATCACCTTCAACTTCCTGGGTGTGCAGCTCATCTTGATGGCCTTTATTCTGCTATTGGGTAATTACACGGGCTATCGCCTGCTGGAACTTCGTCGTTTCAAACCCATTACCGAAGATGAGAAGCCTTCATGAGCTGGCTAAAAAACTGGACGTGGCCGACCCGCCTTCGGGATAAAGGCATTGTGGGTATGAACCGGCGTAATATTCGTTATATTGGCCGGTACAATGCGCGCCGGTTATATCCTCTAGTGGATGACAAGCTCAAAACAAAGCTACTGGCTCAGCAGTATGGCATTACCACGCCCGAACTCATCGGTACGGTGACGACACAGTTTGGCGTTAAGCATATGAGGGACATGCTTGACGGCCATCAGGGCTTTGTTGTCAAGCCGGCCAAAGGGAGTGGTGGTAAGGGTATTCTTGTTATTGAAAAGGTAGAAAATGGCCTTTTCTACAAACCCAGTGGTACCAGCCTGACGATGGAAGACATTGAGCGACACGTCTCAAACCTTCTCTCGGGCCTTTATTCATTAGGCGGCTCGCCCGATGTAGCGGTCATTGAAACGCTGATTAACTTTGATGAAAGCCTACTTGAGTACACCTACGAGGGTGTTCCTGACATTCGCGTGATTGTCTTTAAAGGCTATCCGGTGATGGCCATGATGCGCCTCTCCACGGCGGCATCCGATGGCAAAGCTAACCTTCACCAAGGGGCTGTCGGGGTTGGCTTGAATATCGCCACTGGAGCAGCGCTACGGGGTGTGCAGTTTGACCGCCCTTGCTATAGCCACCCCGATACGGGGCATGACCTGGCAAGCCTTGTCGTGCCCCAGTGGGAAACTCTCCTTCACCTGGCGGCGGGCTGCTACGAGATGACCGGCCTTGGCTACCTGGGGACCGATATGGTGTTGGACCGTAAACACGGGCCAATGCTACTGGAGCTCAACGCCCGCCCCGGCTTGGCAATTCAAATGACCAACGGTGAGGGACTACGTCGCCGGCTGGACTTGATTGAGCGTCAGCCTGATAACGTGCCGGTGGCTAAGCGCGTAGCGTTCGCCCAGCACCATTTTGCGCGTAAAAGCGAGCTGGTCGATAACCCTGACACACCCTCGGCAACGGCGTAGACTACACGCGAGACGTTCAACGAGTTATCTAATGACTGAAGCGAATACGCTATTGCAGCAAGCAGAATCTCAGTGTCACACGCGCGGCGTTCGGTTTACCCCGATACGCCGCCGGGTACTTGAGCTTATCGCAGAAAACGGTGGCGGCCTCAAAGCATATGATCTGCTGGATCAGCTCTCCACTGAGCATGCCGCTGCCCGCCCGCCTACTGTCTATCGCGCGCTGGAATTTCTGATCGAACAGGGGCTGGTGCATCGCATTGAATCACAAAATGCCTATGTGGCTTGCGCATGCCCAGAGCACGCCCATGGCTTCCAGCTACTTATCTGTCGCCAGTGCGGCTACGTCGAAGAGCTGCACCTTGATGAAATTAGCGATCAGCTTGCCGCCCTGGCCCAGCGCCAAGGCTTCAACGTTGAGCGCCAAACGATTGAGCTTCAGGGCTTATGTCAAGCATGCCGATCCGTGAGTAATGCCTAATGTCCCAATTTGATGAACTCGCCCCTCAACAGCTTTTTAAGGCGTTAGAGTCAGCGACCACAACAACCTCCCTGCCCAAGCTTGCAACGCTACTAGATGCCGTTCGCTTTAATGAAGACGGCCTGATTCCCGCCATTGCCCAGCAACATGATACGGGCGAAGTACTGATGATGGCGTGGATGAACCGAGAAGCCCTGGAAGAGACGCTAACAACGCAGCGAGTTTGCTACTTCTCACGCTCGCGCCAAAAGCTATGGCGCAAAGGTGAGACATCTGGCCAGCAACAGCACCTTAAAAGCGCAGCGCTAGATTGCGATGGGGATACGCTGCTGGTTAAGGTGGAGCAAACTGGTCCCGCGTGCCATACCGGCCGTCGCAGCTGCTTTTATGTGTCGCTCGGTGCAGACAGCGCCAAGATTACCAGCGAGCCATTGATTGACCCGGCCACGCTATACGGCAAAAAAGCGCCGTGAAAAATTGGCTGTTCGCCATTAAACAGTTTTTTCTAAAGCTGCTAACAGCAGTGATGGTAGGCTGTATTCGTGTATACCAATACACCATCAGCCCACTGCTTGGCCCTCGCTGCCGTTTCTGGCCAAGCTGCTCTTCCTATACCATCGAGGCCATCCAGGTGCACGGTCCTTTCAAAGGCGGCTGGATGGCTGCCAAACGCATCGTGAAATGCCATCCAGGTAGCCCAGGCGGCATGGATCCGGTGCCCGGTGGGCGCAGCGAAGCGCTCTGCCGTGAAGATGACGACCGCCCTACTGAGCGTTGCCGCTCAACCTCCTGCCGCCACTAACGTTTATCCTTGCTTAGCCACCTGATAGATACGCTCTAACATAGCGTGCAGGCCGTTACTGCGCGTGGGTGAAAGGTGCTTATCAAGCCCGAGATCTTTCAAGAAATGCGGCTCGGTCTGATTGATCTCTTCGGCTGTGCGCTCACTGTAGATACGCAGCAACACGGCAATTAGCCCTGATACGATGGCAGCATCCGATGTAGCCTTGAACACCAGTTTGTCGCCTGCCTGTTCATGGCACATCCACACGTTGGATTGGCAGCCTTGGATTTTATATTCTTCCGTGCGACGCTCCTCCGGAAAGTCAGGCAGCTGCTTTCCCATATCAATAATGTACTGATAACGGTCCATCCAGTTATCAAACATCTCAAACTCTTCGACCAGCTCCTGTTGGGCTAGCTCTGCGCCTGAAGTTGCCATGGCGTATCCTTTGCGTTGATGAATCACAGTCGCGGCTATTATAACGTTTCAGCCCCTGCTTTTGGGGGCGTTTTCAAGCGGTGGCGCTGCTGCTCTTGATGCCACTCATCGGCTTCGGTGTGCAAATAACGGCTGGTGGTATCTAGCTTGGCATGGCGAGCGCTTTCCGCTAAGTAACGCAGGCTAACGCCGGATTGGGCTTGATGAGTGATCGCCGTATGCCTCAGCCAGTGAGGCGTTGCTCGGCGAAGCGCATTCACATACGCAGGCTTACCGCCCTCCTCTTCTAGCACATCAGCGGCCTTGGCAAAGGTTTCCTTAATCAATCGGTAAAGCTGGTTATCGCTAATGCCTCGGCGTTTATCCAGCGCACGAATGATTGGCGCTGGCTCGTGGTAGCTTGGCAGTGCCTTTAGCCCTAGCGCTGCCCGCCATGTTTTCAAACTCTCCAGCATGTCATCAGGCACCGGTATACGAGCCTGTTTACTACCCTTGCCTATCACACTCCACCACCAGCGCCCCTCCACCTCATGAAAGTCATCCATTTGGGCGCTGGCCATCTCACTAATACGTGGAGCCAATAAATAGGCAAAGCTAAAGATGAAACGTCGACGCGCATCCTCGTACATGAGGCGAGCATCGTTACTGCTCAAAGGCTGGTTTAACCACTGCCAAAACCAGGCCCACAGCGGTTGCTCCAGATAGCGCTCTACGGCCTGCGACTGATTATTCATCCGTCGTGCTTTGTCGCGCATCAGCACAAAGGGGTTATGCCCAACCCACCCTGCCTCTACCAGCCAGCTAAATAAGCCCTGAAGAATAATCAAGCTCTGCCGGCGACTAGTGGGCGACAGTCCGTTTCTAAATGGCCGCCACTCAGGATGCTCTCTTGGCTTTGAAGGCCCCACCCACGCCGCCCGTGGCTGAGGGTCTTCTAGAAAAGCTTCAAACTGGCGCAGCGCCTCACGGTTCATATCGCGTAAGCCTTTCCCTTGGCTGACCAGCCAAAGCAGCAGTCTCTCCGCTTCTCGGCGGTAGCTTTTTAGCGTTTGCGGGCTGTCACGGTACTCCGCCAGCCATAGCCACACGGCTTGGTAGTCATTTTCCGCCTCGATTCGCGGGTACTGAGTAGACGCGAGGACAGATTGGCTTGTTGGCCAGTGCTCCTCCTCTATCAGGCTTGGCATTTCAGCGCTCTCTTCGTCGTTATTCAATGGGTTAAGTGTGGCGCTACGCCTTATAAAATTCAAGATAATGGGCGTAATCTTGAATCTATACACTATAAGATAAATAATATTACGTTTTATGTATTACGTAATTATTGTGTTTTTCAGACACAACCACGACAATAGCGCTCTCTAACTGCAAAGGATGACGACCATGGCACGCAGCGGAATTCAGTACAGTGACGTCCAGCACGCGATTGATACGCTGCTGGCCCGCGGGGACACACCCAGCGTGCAGCGCATCCGAGAAGTGCTCGGCACCGGTAGTTTTACGACCATCAGTGAGCATTTCCGCTTATGGCGTACCGAGCGTGAGCAGAACCGGGATGTACCGCCCCCCAAAGGCGTGCCTGAAGTAGTCGTTAATGTCGCCAGCGAGCTATGGCGCGAGGCCCAAGACGCCGCTAACCAAGCGCTGGTTCACTACCGTGAAGATGCCAATCGCCAAGTAGAAAGTGCTCAACAGGCAGCTGCCGAGGCTCTACAGCAGGCGGCAAACGCCGAGCAGCGTGAAAGCGCACTGGCTGCTCACTGTCGCCAGACTGAAGAGCGCCTTGAAACGCTTAATCGAGAGCTGGCAGAGAGCCAAGCCAATGAGCGCCACTGGCAGCAACAAGCAGAAAATCTCCGCCAGGAAGCTGCCCAACACCACCATCAGCTAGACCAAACCCAGCAAGCGTTAAAAGAAGCGCAAACGCATTACAGTGAAAAGCTCGAAGAGCAGCAGAAAAGTTGGGAGCAGCGCTTAGCCCAAGAAGAGCAGCGCAACGAGGCATCAGAAGGAAAGTTGATGGCGCTATTGGATACGTTACGACAAGAACGCGCCCAGGAAGAGAGAGCGCTGCAGAAGCGCCTACAGCAGTGGGAGCAACGAGCAGATGCGCTGAGCCATGAGCTGAAGCAAAAAAATGACGCTCTTCAGGGTTATCAGCAAGAGTGTAGCTTGCTCAAGCAGCGCATCACCGAGCTTGAGCGCCAAAACGGTGAGCTGCATACCCATCGCAGCACGCTCGAAGAGTCGCTAGAGAAAGCGCACAAAGCACTGGAAACTCAGCAGCAGCAAACGCGAGACAGTGAGCACTGGCAAGAGCAGCTATGGCAGCGCATGGCTTCCTTGCAAGCGCAGCTGGCAGACCTGCCCAGCACGCTCGCAAGTAGCAGTGACGACACACCAGAGACAAAAAAGCCATCCCGATAACGGGATGGCCAATAGTGGTTAGGGCATTAAAAGATTAGGAGTAGCTGTCCAGTCGGTTAAGACTTGCTGGGCTCACCGCTCTGCTCATCGGGTAACTCCCAAGTGCCCTTTTCGGTCCATGGATCGTTTTCCGGAAACTCTTCGATATTGATTTCTGGCTCATCGTAGTCGGGCTGGAAGCGCAAATCGTAGTGCGCCGCCCTAACCATAGAAACCATCAGCAACATGGAAATCAACAGCAGCGGCACACCGCTCACAATGCTAGCGGTCTGTAGTGTTTGCAGCCCTCCTAAGAACAGCAGAGACATTGGCAGCAGGGACAGCGTGAAGGCCCAAAACAGGCGGTGCCACCGCGCTGGCTCTTTATCGAGCTTCTTTTCTGCGGCAGAAGAGAGAATGTAGGCAATCGAATCAAAGGTAGTGGCAGTGAAAATAGACAGCAGAATCACCACTGCTAACGTCACCAGCCAAGAGAGCGGCAGTTGGCTCAGCACCGCATAAAAGGCCGCATTAGCTGACTGATCGTTCATCACCTGGATAACGTCCAGCGTGCCTGAAAGCTGTAGGTAAAGGCCATAGTTGCCCAGGATGATGAAAAACAGCGCGCAGCCCAGTGAGCCAAAGAAAATTGATCCGGCCACCATGGTTTTGATGCGGCGCCCTTTCGAAATGCGCGCAATAAACAGACCCACGGTTGGCGCAAATACCAACCACCAAGCCCAATAAAAAATCGTCCAGGATTGATGGAAACCGGTGTCTTCGAAGCCATTCAGATCACCGAAAGGCTCTGTCCACGTCGCCATTTGAACCAGGTTGCTGAGCATTAAGCCGATGGAGTTTAGGCCAGTATCCAAAATAAAGACGGTAGGCCCCATCACCAAGACAAACAGCAGCACGGCTAAACCAAGCCACATATTGATGTCAGACAGCATCTCGATGCCGCCCTTCAAACCGCGCCATGCACTTACCGCAAAGATCGCCGTGGTGCCTACCAGTACCGCAATTTGGCTGGTGGCATTAGGGGTGAAGGAGAACAGACCACCCAGCCCTTCATTGATCAACGGTACCAGAATACCTAGCGACGTTGCGCCGCCACCCAGCATGCCAAAAATAAATAGAATATCAATAATGTTGCCCAGCCAGCTTCTAGCCAGTTTCTCTCCTAGCACGGGGCGAATGGCTTCACTGATGCGTAGCACTTTATGTTTACGCACGTGCAGGAAGTAAGCCATGGGCAGTGCGGGTACAAGGTAGATCGACCAAGCAATAGGGCCCCAGTGGAACATACCGTAAGTCGCTGCCCATGCGGCTGCCTCTTCAGAGAAAGGCTCAATATGAAAGGGAGGATTCTGCAGGTAGTACATCCACTCGACCATACCCCAGAACACAACCGCCCCGCCGATGCCTGCTGCGAACAACATCGCGCCCCAGGAGAGCAGCGAAAACTCCGGCTCGGCGTCTACATCGCCCAGTTTGATTTGCCCTATATCGCTAAACACGATGTAGAACATAAAGCCCAGCGAAGCGACGCCCATGGCGAGATAGAGCACGCCAAAGTTAGTGGTCACGAAGCTTTGCGCTGCCATCACCCAGACGCGCCCCATCTCTGGAAACAGTATGAGCGGAAGCGTCACTGCAAGTAGCAGGCCCAAAGACCCAAAAAAGATAGGTTTATGGATATTAGAAAACACAGATGAGCGTTTAATGGCCGTCTCTCCATGGCACTTTGTTGGGAATTCTCTTGCTATAACGGCTTAGAGAATAGCTTTACAATAGTGTTACATGGAATAAACGTTGACTGCCAGCAGCGGCTTCTATCGTCGATCGTTTTTGCATATAAAAGCGCAACACAAAAAAGCCCAGCAGAGTTATCTGCAGGGCTTTTGCGACGCTAGCTTAAAGTATCTGAATGATGCTTTAGCGGTAATAAGCGTTTGTCGTGTCGGTATGGTCAGTCACATCACGGATGCCTGCCAGTTCGGGGATACGATCCATCAGCGTTTTCTCTACGCCATCTTTAAGCGTGAGATCCACCGCTGCGCACCCCTGACAACCGCCGCCGAACGCTAGAATCGCCACGCGGTCTTCTGTCAGCTCGACGAGCTTAATCTCGCCACCGTGAGCCGCCAATCCAGGATTGATTTCACTGTAGAGCGTATAGTTGATACGGTCTTCCAGCGGGCTGTCGGCATTCACCTTGGGCATTTTAGCGTTGGGTGCTTTAATCGTCAGCTGTCCACCCATACGGTCGGCGTTAAAGTCGACAACCGCTTCCTCTAAAAACGCCAAGCTGTTTTTGTCGAGAAATACACCAATTTTCTCAAGCTCAAGCTTAACGTCGGTGGGCTCTTCTTCCCCAGGACGGCAATAGGCTAAGCAGGTTTCTGCATAGGGCGTACCGGGCTGAGTAATGAAGATACGGACAGCGATGCCTTCAACGTTCTGCTTTTCCAGCAGTTCCGCTAAGTAGTCTTGTGCGCTGTCGGTAATGTTAATGCCGGGCGCTTCGATAGTCGTGGTCATAAGGGATGTTATCCTCCCGTGGTAGTGGCAGTGCCACTTCACATGTCATTTATGCCTATGGTAAGCAAAACCGCGTGCCGACACAATCCCGAGTGTTTTAGTCGGCTATTGCTCTCGCCTATGAGTGCGGCTAATAAGGATGCTGCAATAACTTCACGCCCACGCTTGCTGCCCTATGGGGCGCCCTTTGGTATGATAGCCGCCGCTCAACTAATGACGACGACGATAAAAATATCCTTTCTGACTGAGACGCTGGAGATTTCCCCCTGCCATGGCTGCTAGTGATTTGACTGCTTCCCTCACCCAACGCCTTGCCCAACGCATCCTGATTCTGGATGGCGGCATGGGCACCATGCTGCAGAATGCCCAGCTCAGCGAGGATGATTTCCGCGGTGAACGCTTCCGCGATTGGCCGTCGGATTTAAAAGGTAATAATGACCTGCTAGCGCTGACCTGCCCGGATGTCGTCGCTCGTATTCACCGCGATTATTTGGAAGCTGGCGCGGATATCCTGGAAACCAACACGTTTAACAGCACCCGGTTATCCCAGGCCGACTATGGCATGGAAGACCTGGTGCCCGAGCTTAACCGTGAATCGGCACGCTTGGCACGCGAAGTATGCGATGCGGTTGCCGCCGAGACCGATATCCCACGTTACGTGGCCGGGGTGCTAGGCCCAACGTCGCGCACGGCATCACTCTCTCCAGACGTTAACGACCCCGCAAAACGTAACGTGACGTTTGATGAGCTGCGGGAAAACTACTACGAAGCCGCTAATGCGCTGATCGAAGGTGGTGCCGATCTCATCATGATCGAAACTATCTTTGACACACTCAATGCTAAAGCCGCTATCTATGCGCTTGAAGAGCTGTTTGAGGATCTTGGCCGCCGCCTGCCGGTGATGATCTCCGGCACGATTACCGATGCCTCCGGGCGCACGCTTTCCGGGCAAACCACAGAAGCCTTCTGGAACTCCGTGCGTCATGCCAACCCGCTCTCTGTGGGTTTGAACTGTGCGTTGGGTGCTGAAGAGCTCCGACCCTATTTAGAAGAGCTCTCCACCAAAGCCGATACGTTTGTGTCTGCTCATCCCAATGCGGGCTTGCCCAATGAGTTTGGTGAGTACGACCAAACGCCTGAAGAGATGGCCGCCATCGTCAGCGAGTTTGCCCAGAGTGGTTTAGTCAACATTATTGGTGGCTGCTGCGGGTCAACGCCTGAACATATCCGTGCCATTGCCGATGCCGTGCGCTCTATGGCGCCCCGCAAAATACCCGAGCGCAGCAAAGCGTGCCGCCTGTCAGGTCTTGAGCCGTTTAATATCGAAGCCGACTCCCTGTTTGTTAACGTTGGTGAACGTACCAACGTGACTGGGTCGGCACGTTTTAAGCGCTTGATCGTTGAAGAAGATTTCACCACGGCGCTGGAAGTGGCCCTAGAGCAGGTTGAGAACGGCGCGCAAATTATCGACATCAACATGGATGAGGGCATGTTGGAGTCGAAGGAAGCCATGGTACGCTTCCTGAACTTGATTGCGGGCGAGCCGGACATTGCCCGAGTGCCGATCATGATCGACTCCTCGAAGTGGGACATCATTGAAGCAGGATTAAAGTGTGTTCAGGGCAAGGCCGTTGTTAACTCTATCTCTCTGAAAGAGGGTGAAGCCGCCTTCCGCGAGCAGGCCACGAAATGTCGCCGCTTCGGTGCCGCCATTGTTGTTATGGCCTTTGACGAAGAGGGCCAGGCCGATACCTTTGCCCGCAAAACTGAAATCTGCGAGCGCGCTTACCGGCTGTTAGTGGACGAAATTGGCTTCCCGCCGGAAGACATCATCTTCGACCCGAATATTTTCGCCATCGCCACGGGTATCGAAGAGCACAACAACTACGCCGTCGATTTTATCGAAGCCACCCAGTGGATTCGTGAGCACCTGCCCCATGCCATGATTTCCGGCGGTGTTTCCAACGTGTCGTTCTCGTTCCGGGGTAACAACCCTGTTCGCGAAGCGATCCATTCGGTGTTCCTCTACCACGCCATTCGTGCAGGCCTCACCATGGGCATCGTCAACGCGGGTCAGCTCGCAGTCTATGATGACCTGCCCACCGAGCTGCGTGAAGCCGTCGAAGACGTCGTGCTCAATCGCCGCAGCGACGGCACCGAGCGATTGCTGGAGATCGCCGATCAGTACAAGGGCGACGGCAGCGGCGCCGCCAAGAAAGAGGATCTCGAGTGGCGCAGTTGGCCGGTCAACAAGCGTATCGAGCATGCGCTGGTGAAAGGGGTCACCGCATACATCGAAGAGGATACCGAGGAAGCCCGAGCCCAGGCGGCCCGTCCTATCGAGGTGATCGAAGGCCCGCTGATGGACGGCATGAACGTGGTGGGCGACCTGTTTGGCGCTGGCAAAATGTTTCTGCCCCAGGTGGTCAAGTCGGCTCGCGTTATGAAACAGGCCGTGGCCTACCTGATTCCCTATATCGAAGCGGAAAAGAGCGAAGACACCCAGGCCAAAGGCAAAATTGTCATGGCTACCGTCAAGGGTGATGTACACGACATCGGTAAAAATATCGTCGGTGTCGTGCTGCAGTGTAATAACTACGAAGTGATTGACCTTGGCGTGATGGTGCCCACCGAAAAAATCCTCCAGGCAGCCATTGAACACAAAGCCGACATCATCGGCCTTTCCGGGCTGATCACCCCGTCGCTGGATGAGATGGTGCACGTGGCCAAAGAGATGCAGCGCCGCGGTATGAACCTGCCGCTGCTGATTGGCGGTGCCACCACCTCAAAAGCGCACACGGCAGTTAAAATCGAACCGCAGTACGAGCACCCCGTTATTTACGTGACGGATGCTTCCCG
>VAOV01009216.1_pt1 | contig 20549 bp, 13 predicted proteins | sample 3393941 | NCBI WGS metagenome assembly VAOV01 (sample SAMN08290427, study PRJNA428436) | hydrothermal vent metagenome | isolation source: Deep-sea hydrothermal vent chimney | place: Indian Ocean: Southwest Indian Ridge | depth 2398 m m
ACACCTTTAAACTTATAACGTACTTTATGGGCCATGTTCTACTCAAGTTGGTCGATGTAATTCAAAAACTGTTTAACCGGTATTATAAACTCAATTAGCGCCAATGATTAGCGTGTTAAAAAAGTGGGTGGCAAAACCGTAGCGCGAGGTGTTTAAAGTATTCGATAGGGAGTTAAATAATTATAGAGAAACAGTAGCCTTTGCCTGCGCTACGTAAAAAATAAAGAAAAGCCGATTAAGCCAGCTTTATTTCGACGATGATGAAAGCTTTGATAGGGCGATTGAGGCTTTTTACAGTCTTATAGAAAACAGTAAGTATTAGGAAGGTCAGAGTATAGTGTCTAAGAAAAGTTCTTATATTAAAAAGGTTTACTTGAATACATAAGGTTGGTTAATTATACCAATCTGTCGACGAATTCCATTGTGTTGCTAAAATCATTAGTGTTAACTTGTAAAGCTAAAGACTAACTATAAGGATGTAGGATGCGTTTTGTTGACGTTTTAAGCGTATTGTCCAAATCTTCTCCGTATGCAGTGTCCACTGAGCGAAAAGAAGCCATTTCTGCCGAGCTCGATGCAATAAAGAAATATCTTTATATCGAAACAGATATTCAAAAAGACTTTGAAAAGCACCTAACTACATTATCCGCAGGTGATAAAAAAATTATCTTTCTTTGCGGCAGTAGTGGCGATGGTAAATCTGAAATCCTTACTCAATACGCATCAAAGTTTTCTCATAAAGCGACCTTCCACTTGGACGCGACGCATAGCTTTGAACCTGATGAATCTGCAATATCAACACTCGACAAAGTTTTTGCTGATTATGAGCATAGTGATAAAGCATTGGTAGTAGGTATCAATGTAGGCATGATGGGAAATTATGTCGAAGAAGGTGGCAATGAAAATGTGTGCAATGCCATCGCCAACTATTTAGATTCCAAGACATCAACTTTTGAGTATGTGTTCTTAAATTTTGAGGATTATCCTAAGTTTAACTTAACTAGTACCGGCCACTCTTCTGATTTTGTAAAAGCTATTTTGCAACGAATAACAAAACGTGAAGACAATATTGTACGGCAGTACTTTGATAAAGAAAAAGCTAGCCATGACAGCAATAAGGTCCTTTGTACTAATTACCAGCTTCTCTCTATACCACAAGTTCAAGACCGAATTGTCGATGTATTGTTTAAAGCGAGATTGATTAAAGACCAGTTTTTGACGGCGAGAACGCTGCTGGACTTTGTTCACACATTATTATCACCGGAGGGGTATCTGTTTGATAATATGTTTAATGCACCAGACAACGAAATATCTTCAAAAATTGTAGACTTTGATCCTGCTGACGTTAGGACTGAAAACGTCGATAAATTCCTCTTAAGTACTAGTTTGGGTTTGTTCGACAAACGCTTCGAAGAATTTACTTCTTACTTGTCCTCAGAGTTCGGTATTCGTCAGTCGAAAAACTCTCATTCATATCTAAGACTGTTCTACCTTCTTGAAGAAGCAGAGATCGCCAACAACTATCACAAAGATTTTCTTGACGATTTTGATGAGCCTTTATTGGATAAGTACGCGAAAGTGTGGAATTTACATACTCACTTTGTAGGGGATAAAGAAGAGAAGAGAGAGCTAAAAGCCTTCTACAAAGAGACAATATTCTCTTCAATCCACACCTATATAAATAGAAATGCCAAATCGATTGGTAAAGGGAAGTTCCTTATCTCATCTCACAATGGCTATCAAATTATGACTGAAGTCGATATGGAGCCTGACTTCACTGCAATACAGCATGCGCCACCAACAAGTACATCTTACTTTGTAGCCAACATATCTGTTGAAGGTCAAAGTGTTTCAATGCCGGTTAATATCAACCTTCTTAATATGATGAACAGAATTATTGGCGGCTATAGACCAAACAAGCATGATAAAAATACCATCGTTATTTTAGATGACTTTGCTGACCACATAGCTGACATAGCATCAAGCAAAGATAAGCTCACCATAGTTAAAGATGGATTAACAATAAGCCTACGTAACGATGATGATGAAATAGAAGTAAGCGGGGTTTAGAGATATGTTCAAACTCAAAGCAGAGCTAAAACCTCAAAACAATAAACTGACGTCTTTTTTCCCAATCAACACTAAGGACAGGAAAGGTATTTTTGATTGGGATATCGTGCTTGGGCACTTTGTTAAATACGCCTATCGTAAAAGTGTAGCGAGCAACCAGTTTGAGCAATTCAAATTAAAGTGCAAAGAGCGCTTCGAATCAAAGTTAGACGAACCACAGTTTTGGCAACATCTTGAAAAGATGTATTTCAGCGGTGATGAACTTTATAAGATTAGCCCAGAGCTTCTACTTTTCAAAGCGCAAGACATTAAAGGTAGTTCGGCAAATAAGCGACTAGGCGATTTATTCCTGAACTTATTGCAGGACCACCATCTTCAAAAATCACCGAGTTTAAGCCTGAACTTTTTAGAGAGAGAGTTAGTTGAGACATTCAATAGCTTCACAGTCTCAGGGTCTAAAGCAGGAACCGTTTCTAAAGCACCGACAGAACTACCCTATCTCCCTTTTCTAAGGGAGCTGTTTATTGAAGACTTAGACTTCATTGCATCGAAGCCAAAGTACTTCATAGAAAACATAACAGACTTCTTAAAGCTTTATGCATTCCTTTATACCGCTCAACTCACACTTAACTTGAGTGAGTGGAGAGCGGGCGAACCCACAGCTAAGCCATGCTATTTCATTCTAGATACAGAAAAAGCTTCAGATGAACGCAGCTATGTAAAAAGCTACGGTTACCGCCAATTAGCCAAGAATTTCGATAAAGTTTTTCCATATTTAGCAATGAATGAAAGTCTCCAAGACCCAGCTGCTGTCAAACAGCCACTATGGTCTATCAATTGTCTTGAAGCTACCGGAGGAGCGCTAGACGCGCTAAATGCTTACGCACTTGCATTCAAAGACGAGCGGCAATTGGGCATAGACCTCAAGGAAGCAAGCAGTGTAGCAGGTGCGGTAGATAATCTGTTGGCACTTTTCTATGCGCAATTCGGTAGGAGTGAGTCACGTCATGAAGTTAATGTTCATTTTTGCAAAGCCATAGAGTCAGAGTTATGTGGCCACTTTGTTCAAAGCCGAGGAAGAGCGGGTAGAGTTTTAGTATTTAATCAAGATTATATATTGCTTTTGACCAACATAGTTATTGGAAATAGGGAGCGCCTGCGACTTCATGAGCTACTTAAAGAGTTTGAAGCAAGAGGCATCTTTTTTGATAAGCAAACACAAAAAGTGCTTGTGAATTTTTATGAGCGTATTGGGAATGTAGAAAGAATGAGTGACAGTGGAGATGCAGTTTATGTCAGAAAAACAGTTTGAGGATTTTTTAGCTGAAAAGCTTGTAAACTGGGGCGCTGAGCATTTCTATGAAGGTTATCGTTACCAATTCCAGTCACCAGACAAGAGCAATAGTAAAAAACTATTTGATGCCCTTTGCGCCAGAAAAGCAGGCTTCATTACTATCAAGCAAGTCGAGATGCCCTTTATACAGGTTGGGGGATATAAACTCTTAGTTGTTTTACACAGTGAAAACAAAGGGGAAGGCTGTAGCGAGAACTTTATTTCTCATATTCGAGATGTAGTCGCATCTCAACAAAGTGAAGTGAAAGGGTCTTGTCTTCTAATTATTCATAACTCAATGCTTGATACATTGATAAATTCAGCAGAGAACATTGCGCAACCAGGCTGGGTTTGGCATCCGCTAAAAATTAAAGAGGCATTAGAGGGGGAAATCGACCCGTTAAACGATAATAAGCTGGTTACTCAATGTTTACTAAGTCATCGTTTTGAGCAGATCGTTGATGATGGTGCAACCATGTTTGGTTTTGAAGAGCTCTTCAATGCGCTTGTTGATGATGGCGAAATCAGCTTTCATGAAATAGCACTGCTAAACGATCCTCTTCTGAAAGGATGGGACTCTCCGAATCAGATTGCGAACAGGCTTGAGCAAAACAAGCAAATGTATGAAAAGCTCGACTATATTACCCATCACTTTCCAACAAGCTTGGAGGAAAAGCTTGGGGAAGAAGACTTTAGCCCGTCTTTCGTTAAAAAGTATTTTGATGAACAAGACCCAGAAGCATGGAAATACAACTTAGAGTTAGAAGCATGCTTACAAGAACAAAAGAAAAATAAAGAAAACCTTCTAGAGCTTGAAAAAGAATCTATTTCAGAGGGTAAACTACTTGTAAGAACGCAAGCGGATACAAAAGCTGGCAGGCGCACTAAGAACATTATTTATGTGATGCCGGAGGGACGAAATAGCTTCGAGCTTGAATTCAGCTTCATTGGCGGAAAAGTAGAGAAAAAAGAATGTAAAATTCTCAACGCTAGTCAACCAAGTATCGATTGTAGTACCCCCGATAATGCTGGTGGAAAGCGCAGCCGCATTATGATTTCAGGCAATTACTACGATACTGCCACTTTCTTCACATTCCGCGTAAAGCGAGATAAATCTGCTGAAACTCACAATTTTAAAGTGTTAGTAGTTAAAGAAAATGAGTTTTATCTAAACTCAATAGAAAACAGCTTTCTTATAGACCCCAAACGTCAGTTAATTACTATTCAAACCGAAGAGAACAAGCTTCAAATTGCTGAACACGGTAAGGAAGAAGCGCTTACAGAAAACGAGCAAAAGTTTGAAAACACCGCAGTAGGTATGGTTGATTTCGAAAAGCTAGCTTCTGAATCTGACAATGTTGAGTTTGTAGTAAAAGGTAACGAAACACAGTTGAGGTTTAGTATTGAGGGCGCAGTAGCAACTGATGCGTTATCACTACCTCTTTTGTTCAATCAAGAGCGTTTTAACAAACTATTTAGCAACGATTATTTTGCAGTTTTTAATAAGCGCAAGAACAAGATCCAACTAGATAACCATGAAATAGCGCCTAAAGGAAAGCGTTTAACACTTTTACAGTGGGAGCAAGAGCTTCTAGACAATAATAGTCTTTATTGCCCGGCTTCTGAAAATCTGCATGTGGCCGTTGCAGATATCGCTACTAGTTACCCTGAACTATCGGCAGCGTACTCTACTTACTTTGCTTACCTGGCCAATAACAATACCTTGCCAAGTTTGAGCGGGTGGGACGAAAATTACCAGGAGCTGGTTGAGCATGTAGTGCGCAATTACAACGAAGCACTAGGAAGCATTCAATACGATACTCTACTAAGCCAATCGCAAAAGCAGTTAGTTAGCATCGGCTTCGCAGAGTTCAACGGTGTTGAATACATAACGCCATATCACCCTATGGTTTTAGCTTATCACCTGTATCTTGTGCAAAGGGTGATACAAGACGAAACCAACAGCTTTAAACAGCTGCCAAAAGTCACGCTTTCCAGATTGAATGCGCAAGGGTTGATGCCATTCATTTATGACCCTAATAATGAGTTTGGATACTGCCAGTATGAGACTGACAATAGTATGTGGTTACGTATTGTACCTCATCAAGAAACTAGTTACGGCTACGTACAGAAACTGGTTAGGGATAAGGTGTCTGAGTTTAGAGATGCGTTTTCAAGCCTTTTTGAAAATGGCGAACGGTCTAAGCTAATAATCAATTCCATAAACAATGGGCAAAACAAAGAAGTTTTTCTTGGCCTAGTAGACTTTATCAAACAATACAAAAATAAAGCCTGTCAGATTCACGTAAATATTTATGATGATGAAATAGAATACTGTGAGTTTGATCGGTTTTCTGACACTGCAAGCTACGACGTTATTAAAGCAGAATATGGATTGAATAAAGGAAGAGATAAAGATATTGCTGATACCGTAATTGACCTACTCAGAACACGGTTAACGTACAGCAAGTTTGAAAACGAGAAGTTAGAAGATGGCACTTTTAAGCCTCATCACTACGCCCACATTTCATTTTTTAAGAATAACGACAAGGTACAGTCTAGAGACCGCAATGTTAACGAAGAACTAAGTGGAGTTGTTGCTGAAGGCTTATTGGCTGGCGAGGCATCATCTAGTGAAGAAGACAGTTATTCAACAGCCTTTGGCCTTAAGGGGATTGAATATGATGATAAGCCGCTCCTGCAAATTGCTGAACGCCTAAATGGGCTTATAAAACCCGCGCGCAAGCCTGATGAGCAGTATTCCCGTTCTAAATCTACAGCATTAGTAGTAAGCGGTAAATTTAGGAAACTCCTTCAATGTGCTTATTCGAGTTCAATTTGGACGACAATTATTGACCCCAAAGTAACACTGGACTTCTTTGACAACGATAAAAACGTTGTGCTGATACACTATTCAGATAACTACACCAACTCAATAAACTATGACGCGATAACCGTTACTGAAGAATCTGATTTATACAAAAAAGTCCTTGAACGAGATCAGGGCGGCATCATTGAAGAGTTCAACGCATTCAATGGTGAGTGGCTTCTTAAAATGATCACCGCTAACGACAATGAGCGCAAAGAAAAGCGCGGAATTATTGGGGCGTATAAATTTGTAAATTGCTTACTTAATAAATCTGATATTACTTGGGTTCCACTTTCAGTAGCAGAGATGTTGCGAGTTGCAGGTAATATCGGCTTGAAAATGTCAGAAAGTGACTTTTCAAAAAGTAACATCGCAGGGTCCATCAAGGGCGCTATCTCAGATGATATTTTGTTTGTAGGTTTTAAGCAAGATGCGATGGTGTTACTGCCTGTAGAAGTTAAAACGGGTAAAAAGCAAACACACAACAAAGGAGTGCAGCAAGCCAAAGAGCTTAAGCGCTATCTTGAAGATGACGTATTAAAAGGAGATAGCTTAGCTGCACAACTTTATCGCGGGTTGTTTGTAAGACAGCTATTGATGCAAATAGATAAGTACAAGCTTTACAACCTGTACAGTGATAGTTATTTCGATGACTTACTTTCTCGCCGTGAATGGTGGCTACAAGGTAAGTATGCTATTGCTAATTTGGCAAATTACCCTGAAGGCTTTTTAGTATCGCACGTAGAAAATGACACTTTCTTCGAGCCAGCTTTTGAGTTGAAAGAAAACATTCTAAAAATAGAGCTGCCAATAAGCAACCTTTCTACATTCATAAAAACACCGCTATCACAACTTTTCGAGCAGCAGCCTGAAAAGCTTTGTCACATCAATAGCGAATACATTTTAAGAGATTCCACACTACTTATTGGTAACGAAATACAGTCAAAAAAAGACACTTCTTTAAATGTGGATGAGCAGGAAACTGACTACAACTTTAACGTTGCGCCTCATGCTGAAAAGCCCGAAGTAAATGTGGCTGACGAATATAACGTGGAATCTAGCGAAACCTTGAAGGTCCTAGTTGGTCATTCTGTTCAAAACCAAGAGCCAGTTTTTTGGGAACCAACAAATACTGCCAAATTCATGAATACCAACTCTGGCATTATTGGAACAATGGGCACAGGTAAAACCCAGTGTACAAAATCTGTTGTTACCCAACTCCATCGTAATCAAAAAAATAATGTTGATGGCAAGCCTATTGGTATCCTTATTTTCGATTACAAATCGGATTATGTGGATGACAAGTTTATCAATGCGACAAGCGGCAACAAATACAATTTATTTAGGCTTCCATATAACCCTTTGAATCTGTTTGGTGATACACCTATGTTGCCGGTACACACTGCTCGCGGGTTCTCAGAAACTATGGGTAAAGCTTTCGGCTTAGGCCAGAAGCAACAGCTTAGGTTACGACAGCTAATTTCTCAGGCTTACGATTTGGCTGGAATAAGCAAAGTCGACTCTTCAACTTGGAGTAAACCCGCGCCAACTATTGCAGACGTATGGGCGTTGTTTTTAGATAGTGAACCAGCTGAAGATTCTCTTTACGCAGCACTTGAAAGCCTTCACGAACTAGAAGTATTTGAAAGTGATGTTAGCAAATGCACAAGTTTGTACGAACTCATAGACGGAATTACGGTAATCGAGCTAGCAGGCTATCCAAGCGAAATTCAAAGTCTTGTTGTTGCGTTAACACTTGACCTCTTCTATTCGCAAATGCAAAAGCAAGGTAAGCCATCTGTACAAGGCGACTTCAGACAAGTCACAAAACTTATCCTAGTGGATGAAGCCGATAATTTCATGTCACAAAACTTCCCGAGCTTGCGTAAAATACTTAAAGAAGGTCGCGAATATGGTGTCGGTGTAATCTTGTCTACTCAAGACATTACCCACTTTAAAACAGGTGATAATGATTATTCGACTTACATATTAAGTTGGATTGTTCATCGAGTTTCTCAAATTAGGAATCAAGATATTAAGTCTTTATTTAATAAAGACGATAAGACTGACCAAGAGTATTTGATGAAGTCGATACGAGAGTTAGAGAAGCATCATAGCTTGTATGTGGATGGTGATAAGAAGATAACAAAGATTAAAGATAAGGCTTTTTGGGAATTAAACTAGAGAAATAATAAATGGAAATAAAAGAATTAAATCTTGAAGTAAAGAACATATTTCAGGATATACAAGATGGGGAAATAGATCTGAAGCCTGAATTTCAACGTGGTGAAGTTTGGACTTCGGGAAAGAAGAAGCTGTTGATCGATACTATTCTTCGTGAATGGCACATTCCACCAATTCACTTGGTTGAGTTGGCAGATGGTAGAAGTGAAGTCTTGGATGGGCAGCAACGGCTTACTGCAGTGAGAGATTTCCTATTAAATAAGATTACAATTGATGGGAGTGTTGAGCCCTATTCAGATGAAATATCTCAATTAGATAAATTGAAGTATAGAGATCTATCAGCGGAATTAAAAAGAAGAGTAGACAAATATTTAGTCAAGGTTTATCGGATTAAAAATTATCAAAGCGGTGAACCTAATGAGCTGTTTCATAGATTAAATCAGACAGTAAAGTTAACTTCCGCAGAAACGCGAAACTCTATTTTTGGTGAGGTCAGGAATGATATATCGTCGCTGGTAAATCATATGGAAAAAGAGGGAGTAGATAAAGATATCCTCGGTTTTAGTAATTCGAGAATGGCTTACAACGACCTACTCTCTAGAGTAGCTATTTTGATCGAAGAGGGAAGTATTCGTTATCAGCTATCTGAGTCTAATCTGAACAGTCGATATAGAAATAATAAATCTTTTTCTAATGATATTTTGACGTCAATTGAGCTCGCTCTTTCATTCTTCTCCCAGGTTAAAAGTTTTACCAAGTTAAACGGTATAGAGTTAAATCTAACAAAAGCATCAAGCTTAAGTTGGCTGTATTTAATAGCTTCTTCTTTACTAAGAGGAAGCTTGAGTAGCTCGAATTTTGACAAACTTTTGACTGGGTTTTTACATATAGAAAAAGTAAAAGCTGAAATACGAAAAAATGAAAAAGTTTCAGAGTCTGCTATCAAGTTTCTAGATCTTCCTGAATCCGTAATTAGAGAGCTAGCTTTTCTGTATATAGAGAGATCATCTTCACGTGTAATGTCTATAGGGTCTCTGTTAGTTCGCGATTTAATTATCAATATAGCTGTCCATAGATCGGGTTTAAAAATAATAGAAAATAGGGAATATAGCGAGTTGACGGGTCTACTAGAGAATCTATCAACAAATCCTTCTATTGATGTCAAATCAACTTTAGAAGAATTTTCTGAAACATGGAGAGTTGTCAGTGAGAACTAGTGAGATTTCCAGATTTTGGCGAAAATCTAATGAACTCAATAACTTCAACTTTAAGCTAAGAGAGTTAACATTACATAATCTCGATGGCTTTGAGAGTGAATTTTCTTTTTCGGTCGATTCAAGTATTACAGCCATTTGTGGAAAAAACGGAGTAGGAAAAACGACTTTACTTAGAGCTATATATCAAGGACTCAAGCAACAAAAAATTAACTCTCCTAGGTTTGGTGAGTACACAGTCGACTTTGTTTTAGAAGACCAGGAGGGAAAAAAAGTCGATTTCGAATCGATTAACCATGCAAATGTGCATTATATCGATCCTTTTGATAACTGTAGTAAAATTCGAGCGTATCTCACTACAACTGATAATGTTGAAGAGTTATTGGAGGGCGTTGATTACAGCCCAGTATTGAACAACGACAAAATTAAAGGTGAGATTGGTAACATCGTCGGTAAAAATTATCGACAAATAGAAGTATACGAGCTTGAAGAGCTTTTCCCTCATGACCCTGAGTTTATTGTTCCATTTTTTAAAGTGACAACCTCTTCGGGAATAGAATATAACTCACTAGAAATGGGCACAGGTGAGTTAATATGCTTGTATATAGCTTGGTTTCTACATTGGATTGAAAATAACTCAATTCTTTTCATTGAAGAGATCGAGAACTCATTATCTGCTTACAGCCAAAAGCTTTTAATGGACTATTTGGCAAAAATCTCAGTCTCAAGAAAAGCATGGTGCCTTATAACGTCACACTCCGAATATGTTTTGGGAAAAGTAGGGTTAGCGAACACGAGAGTGCTCTGTGAATTGGTTAGCGGAGTTAAAATTGTTAAGCCCTTACATCAAAGCAAATATCTCAGGTATTTGGGGATCAGTCCTCAGTTCCGTGGAGGGATCATGTTGGAGGATTCTTGTGCGTTAGCGTTTTGTAAGGAGCTAATTAACCGATTCAACCCTTTCTTGCTAAAAGAAAAAGAATTAATTGGTCTTGGTGGCGAGTCCAATATCGAAAAAGTCGTAAAGCACTTTCAACCCCACAAAAAGCCAGACTATGATCTTATTGCAGTATTTGATGCTGATATGGGGCAGAAAGTAAAAAATTTAACTTCTTTCAGCGTGCCGGTAGCATCGCTGCCATCAAAAAATGGGTACTCCCCAGAGGTTGAGCTTTGGGAGCATCTAGTTGCAGAATATTCGAAGATATCAGAAGAACTATCTTTGGATAAAGAAGAGCTTTTTAGCCTCATAGACATTAATCAAGCAAGAGACCATCATGATCGATTGAAAATTATCTCAGACGAGCTGGAGATATCTGTCGACAGATTTAGGGCAATAATTATTAAAAATTGGATTGATGAAAACCTCATTTCAGCCGCTGAATTTGTTTTGGCTCTTTCTTGTTCTGGGGAGAGAATTGAAATGAGTGATATAATCTCTCAAATCAGCATTATGGAAAAGATGGCCAACGTTAACTTACTCTCTTTAAGAAACGTCGTTGAATCAGAGCAACATGAAAAGGAAAAGGTAAAGTTAACGTACTTGAATGAGGGCTTACAAATAAACGTATAGTTACGTTTACGAATAGTGACTGATTTAAAATTTACGCCAACCGATAATGTAAATGTAAAGTTAGATGTTTTTTAATTACATCTAACTTCACAATATTGATGTATGAAAAGTATATGAACTAATTTGAGCTATTGTTAATCTGCACTTGCTTCATAAATACTGTCAAGCTTTTTATACTTTTGATGTTGCTAATTCCATGTTCAACGTGCGCAGCCCAAGCTTGTTGAAGCTGCTTACCCTCTAAATCAGGGTAAGTATGTTTCAATAAAAGCTCCGTCATCTCTTGAGTTCGCCCTAGCCAAGTAATCTTGTCCAATGTCAAACTTCCATTGGTGGCGTACTCTGTGGCTGGATCGTACCTAAAATTAGACTCTATCGAACGGAAAAAAGCGATACGCGCTGATACATTAGGGGTGACGCCCGTATAGCCTTTCAACTTTTTAAGTTGCTCTTCCACAGTACGTGATAATTGCATTCTATTAGGTAGCATTAGGCAATCTCCGCCTTTTGATTTTCCCAAAAGTAACCTTCAGTTACTGAGGAGCAGCGCGTAGCTTCGTCAAAATTAATCTCGAACGCATGCGACACTTCTGGCTGTAAAATGGAGTAAAAGTCAGCATCAACTTCTGTATCTGTAGACAAGAGAATGACTTGCTCGCCAGCTTCTGGGAAATAGTGCTTTATTAGTTTGTCACGGTGCTTAGAGTCGAGTCTTCCGAGGGGAGTATCTACAACAACAGGAAGTACTTTTCCTGATAACTTACCAAGGGCTTCTAATATTGCGAAGGCGAAAATTTGCTTTTCGCCTGCAGAAAGCGACGTCCTATTAATTTCCATTCCGTCGAGGTCGACTAATGCTACATCGAAAGTTTCTGGATTTATCTTAGCTGTCAGCTTCAAATCTTCTTTTCTAGCAAGCTTTCGGTAGGCCAAAGCAAATAATTCTTCTAGTTGAGAAACTCTTAGCTGCGTTAATTTTTTAGAAAACTCCAGCAACGCTCCTTGTGTCGAGCTCACTCGTGCAACAGCCTTTTGTAACGACTTTTCATTTTTCTGTTGGTTAAACAGCTTTTCTAGTCTTTTAGCTAGCTCCAATGCCTTGGTCATCGACGTTTGTGCTTTTTGAAGTACATCCTTGTAAACGTCTTTTTCTTTCGCCACTGCTTTGTCTAATTCTCGTAAGCGCTCATAAAGACCAACTAGTTCTTTTTCGTCTGGCGCTCTTTGAATTCGGAGTGTCAGCGAGTCTAAGTCTGATTCGGCTGCAGTTAACTCAGAGAGAGTGTTGCTTAACCTTGCTTTTGATTCACTTGCATCGTCGCGTAAGCTTTCAAGTTGGTGGAATTCTCTATCAGAGATATCTAGGCTTATAGTGCCTTCAGTACTGATACGCCTATCATTTTCTACATAGGTTTTAAGTAGCTCATTAACTTGCGCTTCATCTGCCTCCAGGGCTGTTGATAATGTAGTCGCAAGCTTTTCAGTTTGTGCCAGAAATTGCTCGTTAAAAGATTGTTTTGCTTTGAGCTCTTTCTCTTGAGCAAGTTGTTGGAACAGACTGTTTATGGCGTTTGGCGCTAAAGACAAAGGAAACGCACCATCTAGTTCGTGGAGTACCTTACCCTTGATGGTATCTATTTCACGCTCTAGCGACTTTTGTTTACCCTTTTCTTCATCCCTAGTAATCGCAAAAGCACCACCACGTTCTTGAATGCTTTTTTCGATTTGACTCATTTCAAAGCGAAGGCTGGTGATCTTCGGGTACAGCTCATTCGCTTGCTCTTTGTAAGCGTCTGCTTCTGTTTTAAAGCTTTCTTTCTGCCTTTGAAGGTCAGTAATTTCTTTTTGGATAGTGGCTGACGCTTTGCCTTCACTTTCTTTATTTAGATATATATCTAAATCGATGTTCAGCCTTTCAATAATGTCCAAGCCTAGCAGTTTTTGAACAGCCTCTTTAAGATAAACACCGGTATCATCTTCAGCTAACTCTGCGATTTTCTCACCATCAAAAAAGAACAAGTCCCCTATACCTGGAGGGATCATTTCTGAAATAATTGACTGAATTTGTTCTGAGGTTAAATTTGAATCTTCGTCGGCGTGTTCAAAGCTTATCTTTTCTTTACCATCAATGCCCCAAGTACGAGTGATAGTAAATACGCCGTGTTTGCCTTGATGAGTGTGTGTGAACTCCAGGCTAATTGATGCTTTTGCCGCGTTATCTTCTTTCTTTGCTTTGTTATTTAACTGCTGTGAAAGGTAGTCTGCATATTCTTTATTATTTGGAATAGAACTAAGCGCGCGTCTTCCCAATAGAAGCAGGCGTATGGCTGTAAGAATAGACGTTTTACCTGCACCATTTAAACCGCCGAAAAGAATGATCGGCCTAGATAGCAGGCCATCTTTTTTAGGCTGCAAATCAAGAGAATGCTCGCCGTTGAATACCCTAAAGTTTTCCATAGTCAGCTTTTTAAAAATCATAGCTGCATCTCCTTATTTAAAGATGCAGTGATGGCGGCTAACTCTGCTTCGTAGTCTTGCACTTCTTTCGACTGATTGATTTGATTTTGCCTACTGTCTTTATTTTGTTTGATAATTTCTTCGGCTGATTCCCAATCCTGCTGGATAAGCCTTCCTATTTTCTTGTAAATACCGGTGCGACGGGAAAGCCCTGACATTGAAATTTCTAAATCGATGAGCTTTTTAACAAGTTGAGGAGAAACACCGTATGCTGGTGCTATTTCGGTTATCAGCGCAGCATCTTCTCTACTAAACTGGTTAGTATCATCAACAGACCAGTCAAGGTCGTAACCAAAGACTTCGTTGAAAATAATAGGTAAATCATCGTCCCAATCAGGCTCATTAGGGTCGTTTAACCACTCATGACGCACCGCGTGTAACTCAGGCACGGTAATCAGCTCTACGTCTCTACCCGAATCTGCTAGTTGCTTTTGGATATTCAAAAGAAGCCTCAAAGCGATTTTACGATACTTCAGCTTATAAGGGCCTGTGGTGTAATCGTCGGTTAAGACTTTCTCGCCATCTTCTCGAAGCGTTTTAAACGCTAACCTACCGTCTCTTCTAATGTGGCTGCGATATTTCTTTTTAAGCTTTGGAGAAGTGCTACGTGACAATATATTCCTGTACTTAAGTAAAGGGAGCATCCACGTTTCACCATTTTGCACTAGGCTTTCCATTGCTCTGTCTTTTGTTACAACGGTACACGTCCAGCAGCCAAAACGAGAATTACCGCAAGAGGGTGTCGTTTCATCAATAACCATAGGGCATTCGCCCTGCCCAGAAGAGTCTTTATAAAGGTTCCATAAAACAAGGTTTTTACCACCCCATGGTGTTTCCCATTCAAGGTCGTACTTGTCAAACCATTTATTCTTCGTACCATAGGGCGTTTCTTGCTGCTCTAGGTGACAAAAGCGAAGGATTTTCCACACATCATCTACCGCCCACATATCAATTGGCGTGTAAATGAAAGCATTTGATAGCGTAGTGTGCTTCGCTAAGTCTGAGCCATCAATTTTGTGTTTAGCAATAACTTGTGCACGTGAAGCACTTTCTTGCGACCTAGACCCTAGAACTACAATAACTTCATCATACTGGTTTACTTTGTCGGTAATAAACGTACTTACAGGGTCAATCTTCATTCGTTCAGTGCACCAACGGAAATTACGTGTAGGTGCGGGATAGCCTTTACCAAGAAGGTTCGACCAAAAAGTTTCATTCGTTTTAGGAACGACTTTATGAGAAGTGATGGGTAACTTATCGCGCGCAGCGCCACGCTGAATTGCCTCAAGAGAGCGGTTCACATGGTTTACTACAATAGGTGTCTCAACCAGTGTGTCAGATGCAACAACAAACACGTGTTTGTGGCGTTCTTCAGGCTTTAAGCCCAATAGCGCTAGGTAAACAAGTACCATTACAGCAGATGAGTCTTTACCCCCACTATAGCCAATAACCCATGGCCTAGTGTCTTGTAAATAAACGCGCTGTACGTTGGCTACATAGTCTTTTAGTGGGAGACCAGAAAACTCTTCCTGCTCGATGAACTCAATATAGTCTTCGAGATCGAATTGCTTGGCTAATGTCATGAATCTAATAAATCTTTTTCTTTTTGAAGGTCATCTTGAGATAACTCAAGCCCTAGTTGGCGTTTAATTTCTAGTGCTGTAAGAAATATGTTTGAGCTAGCCTTGGATAGCTTGCCGTGCATCATTGCGCGTTTAACCCATTCAGGGTTAGATTTTCGCCAGTTGACAGAATTAAGCTTTTCTAATGTTGCTACTCTTTCTTTTTCAGCAAAGTCTAAAAGGTGGTTCCCAACAATCGCAATTGCTTGAAGAGCGATACCGTGCGCTGTTAAATATTCCTGACGAAACTCACCGACAGCAAGCTTTTTATCCTGCACTAATTGCCATTCGGCCATATTATCATTAATGCAGTTCCAAAACTGCAAAGCGAACTCTTTTTCGTCTTCTGAAATATCGTCTTTAGGGCCTTTTCCTAACAATGCTCTGGTTGCGTGTTTGATTGCACTAAGAGCGAAAATCTTATTACTCTTTACTGGAATACTTCCTTTTTCCATCTCGGTAAAACCAATAAATGGCGTGGCGTTATTCGCAAGATATTTTGCTACACGCGCGCCTGGATCTCTATCATCGTAAAGTGTTGAAAGCGATGAGGATGGGCGGATTGCATGCTGGTTTAAATCAGCAAACATTTGTTGGCTTCTACTTAACCCTTCATCGATGTAAAACACAATGGCGATATTGTCTTGGCCGAGTTCTGGCTTATGTTTGATAGCTTCTTCAATTGCAGCTCTGCGGTGTTGCCCATCATTAATTAAAATACTTGTGTTCATAGAGACTTTTAGCGTACCAATATTTGGTGCGTTCTCTTGCTCTACAAATGAAACTTCACTGCCTACTGATGCTGTGAGTGCTGAAAAAACATAGTCATCTGGGTTATCAACCAAATATCTACTCATCTCTGGAATTCGAGTTTTATTCAGTGTGCGCTGAGCGCGTAACTCGGGTGGAACTTCTTCTTCATCGTAAATGAAGATTTTCGGTATGATACGAAGAGGGCAAGTTGCAATGTAAAATGGTCTTCCGGCTTGAACGCCACGAACTGCTGGAAAGGAATAGCAGAAGTCATTATCTAACGTATTCAAAATTTACCCTCCTTGATGTGATTACGTAAAAATTTTACGTAATTTTATGTGAAAGTAAATGATTTATTTGTTTTTTTACGTAAAATGTAATTTCTTTTCTTAAAGTATACTTCTTTTGGGAGAGGGGGGGAGCTGGATTTTAGGCTTGATTTTAACAGATGTAATCTGTTTTGTTACTTAATACAGCCTCGGAATGCTCGTCGGTATAGTCAAAAAAATCCACATCTTGATCGGCCATTTTAATCTTAACTCTTTCTTTCAACTTGGGGGAACTATTCTGATCAAAGTCCTCATAGCCTAGTAACGTCAGTTTGCCTGAATTTATATGGATTTTAACTAGTTGTATGTCTTCAAGTTCACCATAAAGCTGCAAGGCTGAGCTTACATAAACTCTTAATAAGGGCGAAAGTAAGTCTAAGTATTGCTTATGAAAAGTTAGGGAGTGTGGCTTCTCGCATTCTTCTGTTAGTACACTTTTGGGTAAAGTTTTGTGAGCTTCTAAGCATTCAGTTTCTATCATCTCGAAATCTGCTATTTGAAACAGAAGCTCTTTAGCTAAAGTTTGGGCATTCTTGTTAGTATCGAAAAAGGCTTTTATGTCACGCTTTGTCTGTTCTGGTTGATATTTGTATGGCTTCCTTTTACCAAAATGGCCTACAGCGAAGTACACTAGTAAGTCTTCCGTTCGCATTTGTTGAGCAATATTAAAGTCATTACTGCCATAATAGTTTAGGCACAACCGAAACGCTTTTTTCATAGTGCCAACTAGTTCTATTAACTCGTCAGCTTTACTAGACTCGTCTTTCGCGGGTGCCCGCCCTAATAGCAAACAAGTGTTCCAGTATTCTTCAAAAAGCTCGCTGTGCTTAGTGAATAGAAGCTGTGTATTGGCTTCTTTAATATCAATGGGCTTAGATTTCTGCTCCCAAGTTCGCGTTCGCTTATGTCGGTTCTGAAGATAATCTTGTTCTAAGTACTTATCTTTGAATACGAAATATATTCCCGGGGCTACTGCAATGGCTGACTCATCTAAGCTCAGCTCAATGAACATTTTCAGTTCACTTTGAGTAAAGTATTTTTGAAAGGTATTTCGACTGGTGATAATGCCATCTTTATATGGCGTAAACTTAGCTAGGTAGCTTTCGTTTGCCAGCATAGCCGAGATAACAAGAAGCTTATCGGTCAGGGCCCAAGCGCCCTGAATAGCTTCCATTCGCTCGTTTCTTTCTTCAATTACATTAATTACGAAACCAATGTTAACCAAGTCAGCGTTTGCTTTATCTGCGTCTGGTAGAAAGTTTGGGTCCCAGCCAAGGGCATCTAGCCCGTGCGCTTCGAGCTCTCTAAGATCATCTCCTCTACCGCACCCATAATCAAATATTGAGTACTGACCTTCTAAAAAACCGTGCTTGGCTAATACCTTCATTGGAGCTGATAGCTCGTAACGGACTATTGCGGTTTTATCACGCTCAATCTTTTTATCGTCGTTATTGGGCAATAATGCGGAATTACGAAACAAACGGCCATCTACAAGTTCGTAACCGTGCGCATTTATCAAAGCTTGCCATGATGCTTTAAACCCAATATGCCGCGAGTTTTCATAAAGACCAGCTTGCTCACCTTCTTCGGTAATCTGTTTAAATTCTTCATACTGCGTATGATCTGGTAACACCATGGTTTCTTTGCGGTGAAGAATTGGCGGGTTATCGTAATTAGTGTAGTCCGTTACTTTGTGCGTTAGCTTTTGCAGGTCTACTGTTACACTTTGCTTTAACGCAGGGTAAGACTCTTCTTCGAAAGTAGGGTAGTGCAATAAGCTTAATGAAAACTGCTTTCTTGATAACTTTATTAAATTCCATTGCTCCCTTGGAATTTTAAGTGCCTTACCAATCGCTAAAATGACGTTACGCAGTTTTTCGGGTAGTTGCGGCAATGTACTCTCATGAACATAAATGGCGTCTGGAAGCTTCTTTCCCACTGTCAATTCACCAACTAATGTTCTAAATAAAGCTGCGTCCACTACAAATCCTCTGCCAATATTTCCGCTTGTCCACCAAATGCTTTTTTACCCGGATAACGCCTACCGTTTTTGCTCTCACACATAACCTGCAGGTGCTTGAGCGGTTCGGTCAAATGAATACTGACATGAAGTGGCCTGTTATTACCATAGTAGTAAATACGATCGTAATTTAGCTTTTGTGTGATGAAGCGAACGATATCGGAAGTTGCGACACCTTCTACAAAAAAATCACACGCAGCACCACCTCTACTACATATTTGTTTACCCACACTATTAGTCTCGTGAGATGAATGTTGGTCTAATGTTGGTGCAGTGCCGCTTGGTGATACTTTCTGAATATAGTTTTTAAGAGAGAAGGACGTAAAACCGTATGTTATTTCGGGTTTTCCAAAAATGCGATTGATAGGTAGAAGTATTTCACTGACTAATTCTTCCAATGCGAGCGTTGAACTCTCAATAATAGGATCATTAGGTTGTAAAAAGTCATGCTTGCCTTTGTACCAGTTTAATAATTCTTTTCCAATCGGGTGGGCAAGTACTGAATGTCCAGCAGGTAAAGAGTAGAAGAAGGTCCGCTCACGTTTCTCATAAGCAATACTACCTTGCTTGCGTAAGTGCATTAGTTCAAAACCGCTGATGTCGAGAACGCTTGCCGTTTCTAGACTATTCAATTTGTGCATTTGGGTTATCAACCTAAATTTTAAAAATGAGCTGAGCGACTTAGGACGTTTAATTTCTAAAGCCTTATTTCAAAAACATTCACACAATGTAATTAACAGACATAAATGTAGACTGTGTGGAGAGTGAAACGTATCTTGTAGATTGAAAAGGGCTTCAAACCAAATAGTACGTCAACTTATTCAAGAGGGATATATGGCATTTAACGGAATTAGAGTTTTTGATACGGTTTTGGACACGAGAAAGAAAAAAGATACAGTTGGCCGTAATTCCGCTGATTTTTACAAATCGTTTTGTACGGCGTCTGGGTGGGGATTTAGTCATGAGCGAGTTCACTCACTCAGTGATTTAGAGTTTTTCCTTTCACGCAAAATACATGAAGATGTAATTGTATTTTCTGGACACGGGAATGAAAATGGCTTTCATCTATCTAATGGTGATGTTTTTAATCCCTCTCTTGAAAGTAACTTAGATGTTCATTTGAGTAAGCGTAACAAAGGTAAAATTATAATCTTTGCTTCTTGTTTAATTGGCCTGAACTCTGAACTCTGTAAGATATTTAAGGATTTTTTCGAAGCAAAAAGCGTGTTTGCGTACAAGCATGAAGTGCTCGACAAATATTGCTTTTTATACGAGTCGATATTGTTAAGCTCGATAGACTACTTGTGGAACGAGAAGAATAAGTCTTTTAATCAATCACAGTTCGAGAATTTCAAAAAGAATACTGCGTTCATGAAAAATATGAACATGAAGGGGGTTAAATCACATCCTCTAGAGATGTTCTAATTATTGAAATAAAAATCAGAGTAGATGTTTGTGGCGCTGTGTTAGCGCCACTCTTTCACTCAAGAGCTACTTAAGTTCTAAGTATCTGTAGGTTTTGTATTCACTATTACAGAATAAGTCTACGTGTGAGTCGGCTATCACATTACCATCACCATATAGGCCCCATGATTTGAAGCCGGTGTAACCACCGAAGCTATTTTTGGCATTCACATCAAAACACACATATTGGATAGCGCCTTCCAATAGTTCAGGATTTTGTTTAACTGAACCTTTAGTAATTTCAGCTATGCGAATATTTCTATACTCCGCAGAGCTTGGGTCTTTAAGCACATAGGTCATCAACTCTTTTGTCTTTGAAATAATTTCGCTGTCGTCCATATTGTAAAAAACGTTATGGATAGGAGAGGTGAGATGTTTTGGCATTGCAATACAGCCCGCTAAAAGAATAAGAGAAGAAATGCCTAGCGATAGCTTAAAAAAGAGCTGATTTTCAATTAGATACTCTACAAATTGAACGTGACAAAAATGGGCGCGGAGAGTATCAGTATTTAATTGTATTGACTAGTAATTCAAGGCTAGGTTTATGCAGTAGTCCTCACAATATATTCAGCTACTTTCTTCATCTTGCCATTGTCTGGAT
>VAOV01017946.1_pt1 | contig 20341 bp, 16 predicted proteins | sample 3393941 | NCBI WGS metagenome assembly VAOV01 (sample SAMN08290427, study PRJNA428436) | hydrothermal vent metagenome | isolation source: Deep-sea hydrothermal vent chimney | place: Indian Ocean: Southwest Indian Ridge | depth 2398 m m
CGAAAATCAATCGGGTCACGGTAGAGGTAAATCTGTGGCAGTGCCAGTGCGGGTCGTAAATAACGCGCCTTCATAACTGTTGCAATAATTGCGTGACCGTATCAATATTACTTAGGGTCACATCACGAATGACCAGTCCATTCGGTAACTGTAATTGCAACGGCACTTCACTGGTATTAGCACGGTGAGCTACTTGCACCGGCACCAATTGGTGGGTCTGCGCACCACACGCTTTATCACCACTCTCGCTGTCCCTCAACTTTTGCTGCCAATATTGAAACTGATGGTACACTAACCCGTGCTCTCGGCAGAACGCAGCCCCCGATAAATGACTCGACTGCCAGGCATCAACCACGCTTTGCCAGTTTTGTTCGCGTTCATTCATTGTCTTTTTCCTGTGTAGTTAACATCAGGAATGAGTGTTACGCGTTTGATGCAAAGAAAATAGAGGTCGATTTAATGACGCTTACATTTCATGCGTTTTTGAATAGGAAAAAGCAGGGGCTGAAAGCAAAAATAGTAATACGGTGGTTATGCGTTTAGCGGGGCTAATTGAAAAGCCAGTAGATAAAAACATCTATATCTTCCATGATAAAAATAACAGCACACCTAAAAAGCAGGTGTATTTTCTTTTTTAAGTATCTTTTGGGAAGTGGGTGTAGTCAATGGGTTTGTTTGGTGAGGAAGGTCGCACGTTAAAGTTCAGCCCAATGGCAATGACACCTGTGTATAAAGTCACTTTCAGCATTAGCACTATCTATCAACTGACTATGAGATGCTAACCATTCGATACGGTCTACATGTCTTATTCTCTCAGCTACATTTTTCTTATATGACTTTAGGCCATCTTCTGCTTCTTTTTGTATTTTAACTTGTGTAAGTAGTTCAATAACTCCTGGGTTCTGCGTATCTACGCATTGTGTTAATACGTGCTGTGCTTTATCTGCTTTTGTAGCGCCTAAATACAAGGATGCTAGCTTTATCACAAGCTGGGGGATAAAACCTATTTCGCCTATGCCCAAATTCAAACAGTTTTCTGCTTGGTTATGATTTGATTGACTGAGGTAAAAGTCTGCTTTGGAAATGTAAAATAACGGATTTTTGGGGTTATCTTTGATGGCCTTTTCGAAAAAATATTCTGCTTGTGTTTCATTGTTTAGGTTTTGATAGCATTTAGCAATATGCATGCTAATGTATGGATAATATTCGCCCAATGTTATCGTTTTCATTAAAGCTGGAATACATTGTTTATAAAGGTTTGCTTGTAAATTTAGAATACCGAACTGAAGCCATATTGATGAGTTGGTGGGCGTGTGAGTATTTATGAAATTTTCAATGTTTTTGCTTCTTTCTTCACTAATACTATTTGGCGACAAGTCTTTTAACCACGAAGAAATCTTTTCAATAGTGGGCGATTTAGGAAAGTTGAAACACAACATTTGTGTTTCTTTATGCTGCGGTCGTTCTTTTCCCTTTTCTTGTATTTGCGCTCTCATCTTGTTGAATAGGCTTTCAGTGAAATCTGTTGGCACGCTGGTGGGGGTATAAAACAAAGGGCTTTCATCTGAAGCTCTAAATGCTGCCGACGCCAGTAATTGCTCCCACAGGTTTTCAAGTTTAATCTGCAATCCATGCGACATAGTCTTAGAAATATTTTGAGATGCTTTTTCGTTTAAAAGACGATTGTCAAAAGGAGTTTTAGCGTCTACGTTGAGGTTAAAACCAAATTGCTCATTTAATTTAACTAAAATAGGCGCACCTTCAAAAAGCGCCCTTTGTGAAGCAATTAATACTTTATTTGGATATTGTTGAATGAACGCGAGAATACGGCTGTTATATAAGAGCCACATCTTTGCCGCTAACTCTGGCTCTACCCAAAACTGAAAAGGTACACAATCCGCTTGGAAAGATGGTAAGTGATAAGCAAAATCTCGGCTATGTCGATTTAGCAAAGACTCAATACAGCTAGACCAGTGCCTTATAACAAAAAGAAAACATCCTTGCGAACCAAGGCTGTTATTCCAGTCTTCTAAAAACAAACAGGCTCTAGGATCTTTGACTCCCCAGTGTTCACTCGCAAGACTTCTATTCGCAATATAACCGTCAAGAAACTTCGGTTCTGTATGCAAACTTTGCTTGTTCTGCATTTGCCAGTTTGTGTTATTTCTCGCAAGTTGCTGATCGTGTAGTCGAACTGCAGTCCAATCTTCAAAGTGCCCTTTGGGGTTGCTTACATTACCAACCATAAGATCAGACCCCATATCGAGGCCAGCATTATAGAGTAAATTTGCTGTCGCTGAGGTAGCGCTGCGATGAAATCCTGTACATACAAGCGTCTTTTTCATGTTCAAATCATTATCCGAAGAGCTTAACAAAGTTTTTGATGGAGCGTGTAAAAGTATCCCTACTGAAAGACTTATCTCCCATTTCTAAAATGTGTATATGCGGTGCACAACTTGAGAATCACTTGCGAAAGTCTCCAAATAAAAACTGACAACCTAAATCGGAAAGCCTCACACACGTGTGTAAGCTTCAATTTAGGAAAAGTTCTTATGTCTCCTCTAGTTTGTTGAGCACAGCACATCCATAATAATTAGGAACAGTCTAAAGAGTCAGTTAGCCACGAGCGCACTAGAAAATTCGCTAATTAAGGATTCGACTTCCGACAACTCGATATCACAACGGTGTTGAGATCGAAATAGCTCCTAGCTAATTCATAGTACCGAGAGAGCACCGCGGTACTTTCTCAGAATATACTAATTAAAGGTGAAACCACCATCCCTTGTTGCTGTTCCATCGATGTTTTTCCAACAAAATTCAACTGCCTCTAATATACTTATAAAGTTCTAAGTCATGCTGAATCAAAGGGTGTAATGCCGCTCTTATTTCTTCATCTCTGATATCTAGGCCAAACTTCTGGGAAAGAACATTATCCCTTCTATCCGTGATGGAATAATTAATACCATACCTATTGGCAATTTTAGAGAGAAAACCTGAAACATTTGAATCGTCACCGACAAAGTCAAAATCTTTGAGGTTTTCAATAGAGTCGGTAATGTCTGTTTCATCAACGTTCTCTTTTTCAATTGCTGTCCGAATATATCTTAATTGGCAGTTGTCTAGTAAACGAAATTCATGCGTGTTTAAATTTGCTATCAAATTCTTCAATTCCACTGCGCAACTTAAATCCGAATTTGAAAGCTTGACCGACAAGTCCTGAATATACTTTGGGTGTGCCAAAAACCTATCTTTGTTTTCACTTTCAGCCAGTGCTCTAATCCAAGCTATATGAGAAATAACATGTGCATATGGTTCTCTAAAGGAAATGGCCTTATTATATAAAGATTTTACAATGTCATTCTTAATAAACTCTTTGTAAGGTCTGTGACCTGATAGAAATTTAACATAATGCGTATTTACGTAATCACTCCAGTCACTTTTGGACTCAACATGGATAAGTGACTGCTTTTCTTCAAACCAACTGGAAACAACATTGTTTATGGTTGACCCAGCTGTTTTTGCAATATGTACGTAAAGAAGAGGGGGTTCATTTGCAAATCTAGCAATTGTTACACTCTCACCATAGCTGTTACGCATTAGTATTTTGTAGTGTTTGTTTCCATCTAATTGATTCAAATTAACCATAAATCCGCAACTAGTTGCATTTTTTACCGAGGGATAACTGGCGCCTAGCTTAGGTCTAAATAAAGAATGCTGGATACAGCCATAGACTATGTCTTTCTCGTCAGATACCTCAATGCTCCATTGGTTTTCACTTAAAGGTACCATCCAGCCGTACAATGCCCCTTCACCGTTATATTGGTCTATGAAAACATTAAAATCCTTATGTTGCCAAGAGTTTCTGTAATGTTCGATTTTATACATTTATAGTGAAATCCTCTCTATCTCGGGTCAAATTTCGACTGTAGCAGACGTCCGGAAGCACGTCAGTTTTCCATGTTTCTTTCATGTAGTTCATTTCTTTATTAAACCGAGCAACCTTCTCTGGATTATCTTCGGCACCTCGACTAATTGATTCGTAATGATAAAGTTCTGCGTAAGGTGTCCATAAATTTCGGTAACCTGCTGCTTGAACTTTAAGACAAAAGTCAACATCATTAAATGCTACAGTTAAGTCTTTCTCGTTCAAGCCATTTACTTCGTCGAATACAGATTTACGCACTAACAAACAGGCTGCTGTAACTGCTGACAGGTTTTGAACCACCTTCAATCTGTGCATGTAACCCGGGTGATCTTTTGGGAAGTGTTTATGTGAATGACCTGCAACACCGCCTAAGCCTATAATTACGCCGGCATGTTGAATAGTATCGTTGTGGAAATACAGCATTGCGCCGACGCAGCCAATATCAGGGCGCAGTGCATTTGATACCATTTCACTTAGCCACTCTGAATTAATAACTTCAACATCGTTGTTGATTAATCCAATAATTTCACCATTAGCATGGCTGGCAGCAAAGTTGTTTATTGCTGAGTAGTTGAATGGGTAAGGATAACGCAATACCGTTACTTTTTCATGGCTTTCCAATTCCTCAAAATACTCGAGCGATAACGGATCATCTGAATTGTTATCAACTAACAGTATTTCGTAGTTCGGATAGCTAGTCTTCTCTAATATAGAGTCGATAGCCTGTTTAGTAATTTCATACCCATTGTAAGTTGGGATTACCAAGGAAACTAGCGGAGTTAGACCTTCGTTCGTTGTTGTGGGCCAATTTACTTTATAAATATTTTGATGCATACCCTGCTCAACGGTTACATTTTCACCCAAGCAATTGAAGTGGTCTTCTAGCGCTTTAATACCAGCATCAGTGGTATAAGACTTTTCACCATGCCCAAGGGCAGTAGAGCCTTCAACCATTCTCCAGTGATACAAAACCTTAGGTATGTGAACAATATCTTTATGATCTATTTCCCTAGAGTAGCGCAATAATAGGTCATAGTCTTGGCTACCTTCGTAACCTACCCTAAAACCACCAATCTTTTTCACAATGTCGGTTCGGTAAACACCTAGGTGAGAAACATAATTTTGGCTGTAAAGTAGATCTAAGTTCCAGTCTGACTTGAAGTGAGGGTCGCAACGTTCGCCTTTCTCACTTATTTTATCTTCATCGCTATATATCAAGCAGGTACTGGGTTCTTCATTTATAACTTTCACTACTTCATATAAAGCATGCTGACTTAGTTCGTCATCGTGGTCGAGCAGTGCAACCCATTCACCTTTAGCTACCTCTAAAGCGCTGTTGCTAGCTTCTGATATATGGCCGTTTTGCTCTCTAAACACCACTTTAATACGTTCGTCCAGGGCTTGGTAATGCTCTAGCACTTCTCTAACGTGTGGTTCTGGCGAGCAATCATCTGCAAGGCATAACTGCCAATTAGTGTATGACTGGCGCAGTACAGAGTTAATGCATTCCTCTAAAAGTGCCTTATCAGGGTTATATACGGGTACAACCATAGAAATTAGCGGTTTTAATTTGAAACCGTTTAACGTTGATTGGGTTTCTAAAAAATTATAGTTTTCATTGCGCAGTTGCCAGGTCTCGTATGGGTTTGCAGCCGGTTCGTTAGTAGTCGATTGGGGGTATTCATTATATACTCTACCTTCTTCAAAGCCTGCTTGTACTAAATGAAAGAGCAAGGGCGCTTCCCAGTTTTGTAGGTCTGGGTTTAGTTCTAAGTATAGCGCTGGGTTGAAGTAGGGAACTGGACGTCTCCCTTCTTTTTCGCCAATTAGAATGTAGTGATAAAATGGATTGATGCCATGTTGCGCTACATCAGGGTTATTTGCCAGGTAGTAATAGGTATTGAAGTGAGGGGTAGGGCTTTTACCGGTTGATGAGCCTTTGATGATGAAGTCTTTTACTAATATTTTATGTGTTCTTTCATCTTCTTCTAATTGTTTAAAGTAATATTCTTCATCCCACAAACATGAGTCAATTATAGCTTGTGCGATGGGGGTGACATCCTCGCCATTAAAAAAGTTCGTAGCATTCAGCAGTTCATCGCTATTAATCGATACTGAAGTTTGCTCTATGATCTTTTTATCTTCGCTCTTAAATATGACTTTAAGTTGTAATTTAGCCTTCTTAAACCAATAAGGTTTGTAGTTACAAGCGTCTAGAGTGTAGCTAAACCCACATATAGTGTCGTCTACAAGGTCTTTCAAATCGTTACGTTCAACGTTACAAGCGACGGCAGCAAGTTTCTCTCCATCAACATAAATTTCTGCAGTTTTAGCTTTGCTACACCACCCTTTAACATAGCCATCACTCAAACCTTCAATATTGTGTGATATATCCGATTCTGGTAAAGGAAAGCCTAAGTCGCTAGAGAGATCTGCCATGTTAATTAATGTGTCAACAATATCTTCTATATGCCCATTCTTTACAAACTCGACTTTTAATGGAATAGAAGACAAGTATTTCCACTCATCTTTGATATCGCTAGTAGCCAATTTATAAGCAAAGCTTGCATAAGGGTTATCTAGAACTTTAGATAAGTCTTCTCTAAATTCATCACATGGCAATTCAGTGATGAGCGTCTGAGAGAGGTAGATGTTTACGCTGTCTGCACTTTGAGCCCAGCCAGCAATAAACCCGTCTATTAATCCATCAACGTAAACCTTTGGTAGTTTTGCATTAAAGGTTGTTTCCACTTTATTATCTTCCTTTACTTCTTAAGCTTTTAAGTGAGAATTATGTCTGCGCAACCGCGTTCATTTTTGCGTCTTAGTGTATGGTAATTGATACTGGTGCAAAGGTCACTATTGACTAGGTGACAAAAATAAAAAAATACTTTTATATTGTCGTGGTCACGCCTAAATGTTTCAAGTTTTCAAATTAAGAAACAAAACCAACAGTGATGGCAAGGCCGATGTAGACATGCAGCGCGGCCTTTCTCAACAGAAGGTGTACACCGCTTAGGTAAGTTTATGGGTTCGCTACCAACACTAAGAAGATTAGCTATCTCGAATAAGAGGTGTTTACTTTTACCGCAACCTATATAAAACTCTATTATGTCTAAGTAATTCTTGTAAGCTAGAAGTATAACTAAGAAAAGCAAGACGCCTAACAGCAAAGCACTTGGGAAGAAACGTGAAATTAGAAATAGACTTTGCCTTTGCAGTGGGGGCAAAACTGCTACTAGGAGGGTGGGCAGTTATGCAGTGTTCAGAAGAACACAGTACCGGCTTTTTAGTTGCATTGGCGAATATAAGTGAAAACGAAATAGAAGTAACGTGGCGAGACGTTACTCAGCGCATTAACCTTGCTGAGGTTTCGTTTACCCAGCAATTAGCGGAGTTGGAAGCATTGCCATCAGCGTATTTTAATGATGCAACAGCTCTACTAGAACGCAATGGCTTCTATTGGGGGCAAAAGTCACTGTTTTTTAGTGACGATACTCCGACTAACCTTTTGTTGTCACATAAAGACAGCAAAATCCACATCGATTTCGCGTTCACTTTTGATGAAAATACACTACTAGTAATTGGCTGGGTGTTAGACCTGGCTCGCTTGTTCAAGCGTATAAACCTGCGGCTGAACAACACTATTTCCGACTGTATTTTGCAAGATGCATTTTTTCACCCCAGGTATGACGTGGCAGAAACGCTGGAACTGCCCATACATTATGGCGAAAAAATAGGCTTTGCTTTTACGGTTTCGCTTCCCGAGCCTATAAGCCCGAATTTAGAGCTAATGTATAGTGTCGACGGCAGGTTTTTTACAGGCACAGCACTTAAAGCAGAACCCTTTAGAAGAGAAGAGACGTGGCTTACAGAAATTTTATTAGCGAATGTTGACATTACCAATACGGCCAAATTCCCTAAATTAAAAAAGCATGTAACATCTGCCATTGAAAAAAGCTGGCAAGAGCGTTTACAAGCACCTAATGCGGTAGAAGTGAAACAGTTTGGTAGTGAAATTAGTAACCCATCGTTGAGTCTTATTGTTCCTATTTATGGGCGTTACGACTTCGTGCAAATTCAAATGTCGCAGTTTAGTTTAGATTCCGACTTCGAAAATATTGAAATAGTGTATGTATTAGACGACCCAAGAATAAAACATGCCTTTATGGTTACATGCAAAGGGGTATTCGAAACCTTTGGTGTACCTTTTAAGGTAGTATTAAGTGAACGCAACTTGGGTTATGCCGGTGCGAACAATTTAGGCGTTAGCCATGCTTCATCAGAGCATATCGTTTTACTTAATTCAGATGTTATCCCTAAAAAGCCACATCAATTTTTAGCGCTTTTACAGCAATTTAAAAATGCAGAGAGCGTGGGTATATTGAGTGGTACGTTGCTGTACGAAGACAATACTATTCAGCACCAGGGCATGGAATACATGCAAGACCCGTCTCACCCTGGTATGTGGATGAATTATCATCCGCAAAAAGGTTTTCCATTATCACTTACCGAACCATTTGATATAAAAGAGGCACAGGCCGTTACCGGTGCACTAATGCTTATGGCTAAGCAGCAATACCTAGATGTGGGCGGGTTTGATATTGGTTATATATTAGGTGACTTTGAAGATTCCGACCTGTGTATGAAAGTGCGTAACACAGGAAAGCGTATTGCTGTTTCTGGCTTAGTGCACATGTACCACCTAGAGCGCTTGTCGCAGTCGTTGGTGTCTGGCAATACATGGAAGCACACCTTATCAATGGTCAATGGGCTTCGTCATACAAACAAATGGAATAACGAAGTAGAAAACGTGGTAGCGGGTAATGGATAAAAAGAAAATACTAATAATTGCCCATGGGCACCCGGATGTGCACAAAGGCGGAGCAGAATTAGCTGCTTATCAACTGTTTAACGAATATGAAACGTTAGGGCATGATGTTACGTTTCTGGCTAGAAGTGAAGAAGCGCCTCATGGCGGTGCGGCATTTTCCGTTCGCAATAAGGCAAATGAGTTGTTGTTTCATACGCGCCAAGACGATGACTTTTTGTTTTCTAACATACGCACTCGGTATATTTGGTCTGAATTACGCGATTTGTTAAAGCGACTGCAGCCAGAAGTTGTACATTTTCATCATTTCTTTTTAATGGGTGTAGAAACCCTATTAGAAGTACGTAAGACGTTACCTGAAGCGAAAATTGTATTTACGCTTCACGAGTACTTGGCGATTTGCCATGCCAACGGCTTAATGTTGAAACCTCACTCACAAAAGTTGTGTGCTAAGTCATCACCAAGAAACTGCCATAATTGCTTTCCGGAAAAGTCGCCTGCCGACTTTTTTATGCGTGAGATGTACATAAAGCGTGCTTTTTCTGTTGTGGACCGGTTTGTTTCGCCGTCTGAATTTTTAAAGCAGCGCTATGTTGACTGGGGTATTGATAGTTCGATTATTGAAGTCATTGAAAACGGTACGCCGGAATTAGATGAGCACGCTCAGATGAACGATAGCGTTAGCCGTTCTTCGACTAAAGTGCGTTTGGCTTATTTTGGGCAAATTAACTGCTTTAAAGGGCTAGATGTTTTGCTAGACGCACTATTGCTAATGGACAAAGATACCCGCCAGCAGTTTGTGCTTAACATCCACGGAGCAAACTTAGAATATCAGCCTGCCGAATTTCAGGAAAAAGTGTACTCAGCCCTTAAACGATTAAAAGGCACGGTTTTCCTGCATGGCCCATACGAAAATCATGAATTGCCAGCACTGCTTGCAGACACAGATTGGATGGTGGTGCCCTCCATTTGGTATGAAAACTCTCCTATTGTAATACAAGAAGCGTTCAGATCGAACGTTCCGGTCATAACGAGTAACGTTGGGGGAATGGCTGAGAAAGTAACCAACATGAAAAATGGGCTTCACTTCAACGTAGGGAAACCATTATCGCTGTGCGCTGTTTTAGAAAAAGTTGCGAAGGATAAAAATCTTCATAAACAATGTGTAGCTGGTATCATTCAGCCTCCTAAGCTTTCAGAAACCGCAAAAGCAAACTTAGCGCTATATTAGGGTACATCATGCAATGGTCTTATTTTATTGATGAAATAGTTACACTTTCATCTTTTTCAAATGCTTGCACAGGTTTGGCAAACGCTAACTTAGCGCTTAATGTAAATCCATCTTATGGAAAGCTAATTTCAGCAGAAGCAACTTTTTTATCTCACTCAGCGTTGTTGAATGGCGATAAAAAATATCAGTATGTCAGTGTTGAACAAGAAACCAATTGCCTGGTTTTTGACCTTATACCGCTCGAAAATCGTGTAAATGTGTTCAAAGTGTCTGTTGTTTGTGAGCATAAAACATTCACCTGTAATATTGCTTTTCTTCCGGCTATCGATTTACCACAGGCTGTGTTTGTACTTGGTTCGCCGCGAAGTGGCACAACCGTGGTTGGAAATATGGTGCAGCGGGGGCTTCAAGTTAAAAGCCATGGCGAATCGCACATGGCCGAACTTTTACAAAATTTAGTAACAACAGTAACTGAATATGTAAAAGGGGCCCCAGCGGCTACTAATGAAGGCACGTTAACCTGGGAAGTAAGCCCAACTTATGTGAAAGCCTTACAAATTCAGCAGTTTAGAGAGCTTTATTCTACTTTTTACACAGGGCCTGTTTTGATCGATAAGACGCCTGGTGTTCCAATGCTCAATACTCTTTCGTTGTTGTTTCTAGTGTATCCCAATGCGAAGGTTGTTTACTGTAAAAGAAGAGGGATCGAGAATGTTGCCTCACGAATGCGGAAATTCGCTGATGTTCCCTTTGAAGGGCATTGTAACCAATGGAAGCAAGCGTTCACGATTTGGCGCAGAAATAAAAGGCACCTTAACAACGAGCTCTTGAAGCATAAAAGCTGGTTTATTGAAGTTGAACAATTTACGCTATTAAAAAACGCAGCGCCTTTAATTAAACAACTAGCTGACTTTTTAGCGTTGCCAGAAACTGCGTATGTTAAAATGTTAAACTATCAAGCTAGTGAAACACCGCAAAAAACCAGCGATGAAGGCGGAGTGCCAAAATCATTGGTTGATATGAATTGGACCAATGAGCAGAAACAGAGGTTTGAGGAAATTTGTGGTACAGAAATGGAAAGAGCCGGCTATTCATTAACCGAGCATTATTTCAATCACTAGAAAGTCTACACGAATTAGCGTAGTTAAACAGACAGTACCTTATTTTAATAGGCCAAATGTCGTAAACTGCCTTTAACAACAAGATGTGAGTAATTTATGAGAAAAGGAATAATTCTAGCAGGTGGGTCGGGTACTCGCCTACACCCATTAACGAAAGTAGTTAGTAAACAGTTGATGCCTGTATACGACAAGCCGATGATTTACTACCCACTAACTACCCTTATGATGTCGGGCATAAGAGATGTCCTCATCATAACCACCCCTGAAGAACAGCAGCGCTTTATTGATCTAATTGGCGATGGTTCGTCTTTAGGTATGAACATCCAATATGCAATGCAGCCATCACCCGATGGTTTGGCTCAAGCGTTTTTAATTGGCGAAGACTTTATTGGCAACGACAGTTGTTCTTTGGTACTGGGCGATAATATTTACTACGGTCACGACCTAAAAGTATCTCTGCAAAATGCATTCAAGCAAGAACATGGTGCTACAGTATTTGGCTATCACGTTCACGATCCAGAGCGCTATGGTGTTGTAGACTTCGACGAAAATTGGAATGCACTTTCTATTGAAGAAAAGCCAGCTAAACCTAAGTCGAATTATGCCGTGACAGGCCTTTATTACTACGATAACCGTGTGGTAGATTTTGCGAAAGAAGTTAAACCTTCGCCACGTGGTGAGCTTGAAATTACTGATTTGAACAATTTATACCTTCAAGATGGTTCACTTAAAGTAGAGCTAATGGGCCGAGGCTCTGCGTGGTTAGACACGGGTACGCTCGATTCACTACTAGACGCTGCAAACTTTGTAGCGGCTATCGAGAAGCGCCAAGGACTAAAGGTATGTTGCCCTGAAGAAGTTGCATTCCGTATGGGATATATTGATGCTGAGCAACTAGAAAGGTTAGCTGCGCCACTTAAAAAGAGCGGCTATGGTGATTACCTGCTGAAAGTTATTCACGACCGCGTTAAATAAATATTAAGAATGGATATATTTTTTTTATGCAAGCAATTAGTACAGACATCCCTGACGTTAAAATTATTGAACCAAAAGTATTTGGTGACGAGCGCGGTTTTTTCCTAGAAACGTTTCGCACCGACTGGTTTAAAAAAGAATGCGCGGATGTTGATTTCGTTCAAGATAATCATTCTAAGTCTAGCCAAGGTATTCTTCGTGGCCTTCATTATCAAATGGAGCAAACCCAGGGTAAATTGGTACGTGTGGTAAGCGGTGAAGTATACGATGTAGCAGTAGATATGCGTAAAGACTCACCTACCTATGGAAAGTGGGTGGGCGTAACGCTATCTGCTGAAAATAAACGTCAGCTTTGGGTGCCTGCGGGCTTTGCTCATGGTTTTTATGTAACTAGTGAATCTGCTGAGTTTGTTTATAAGTGTACTGACTATTATCACCCAGCATCTGAAATATCAGTTAAGTATGACGATCCGACTTTAAATATCGATTGGCCATTAGTAAATGGAGAGAAACCTTCACTTTCGGGTAAAGATGAAGCTGGGTTGGCATTTGTAGATGCACCTACATTTTAATCGTCATTAGGTACTCGCGATAAATGAATATTGTAATTATAGGTAAGTCTGGACAGCTAGCATTTGAGCTTTCTCGTGAACTAGAAAATAGCGAGCATCAAGTCACGCTCTTAGGGCGCGATGATATCGATATCACGAACGCTTCTAATATTGAAGAAAAACTATCGCCTTTATCAGCAGATGTTTTAATAAACGCATCTGCCTATACGGCTGTTGATAAAGCAGAAGAAGATACCGAAGCGTGCAATGCTATCAATACGCTTGCTGTGAAGAACTTAGCAGAATATTGTAAAGCAAACGGCGCCTTCATGGTGCATGTGTCTACCGACTATGTATTTAACGGCCACAAAGGTTCGCCTTATTTAACTGACGACCCTATTGAACCGCAAGGTGCGTATGGCAAATCAAAAGCAGAAGGCGAAAAAGCACTACTTGAAATACTGCCAGAGGCAAGTTGCTTAATTCGTACCGCTTGGGTTTATTCGTCGCATGGTAATAACTTCGTAAAAACCATGCTGCGTTTGATGGCTGAAAAACCTCAGTTAGGCGTAATAGATGACCAAATCGGCACGCCTACATGGGCGAAAGGTTTGGCTGAAGCTTGTATTTCTGCCGCTGAAAATAAAACCGTGGGTGTTTATCATTGGACTGACGAAGGCGTAGCAAGTTGGTACGACTTTGCGTTAGCTATTCAAGAACTTGGTGTTGAAAAAGGTTTGCTAGATACTGATATTCCTGTATTACCTATTCCGTCAAGCCAATACCCAACGCCTGCGAAGCGCCCTCATTACAGTGTATTAGATAAGCAATCTGCGCGAGAAGCATTTGCCTCGTGCAAGCCTACTCACTGGCGTAAGCAGTTAGCCAGCATGCTAGATGAATTGAAAGCCTAAATGGCAAGAACAGAATTATATTTTTGGTAAAAAGAAAATGAGCAAAACAATCTTAGTAACAGGTGGCGCAGGCTTTATTGGTTCTGCCGTGGTACGCCATCTTATAAATGATACTGATCACACCGTAGTAAATTTAGATAAGTTAACCTATGCAGGTAACTTAGAATCGTTAGCGTCAGTTTCAAGCAGCGACCGCTATAGCTTCGAGCAAGTTGATATTTGTGATGCTGAAGAAGTAAAGCGCGTGTTCAATGCGCACCAGCCAGATATCATTATGCACTTGGCGGCTGAGTCTCATGTAGACCGTTCAATTGACGGTCCAGGCGAATTTATTCAAACCAACGTAGTTGGCACGTATACCTTGCTTGAACAAGCAAGAGCATATTGGTCTGCACTTGAAGGCGATAAAAAAGCCGGGTTTAAGTTTCACCATATTTCTACTGATGAAGTATACGGCGACCTTCCTCACCCAGATGAAGTTGAGCCAGGAACGGAGCTTCCACTCTTTACGGAAACAACCCCGTATGCGCCAAGTTCGCCATACTCAGCAAGTAAAGCAAGCTCAGACCAGCTAGTGCGTTCGTGGCTTCGCACATACAAGTTGCCAACGCTTGTCACTAACTGCTCAAATAACTACGGCCCATACCACTTCCCAGAAAAGCTTATTCCGTTAGTTATTCTAAATGCCCTAGCTGGAAAGCCGCTGCCTGTATATGGTAAAGGTAACCAAATTCGTGACTGGTTGTATGTTGAAGACCACGCGCGAGCATTGGTTGTGGTTGCACTAAATGGCGAAATCGGTGAAACCTATAATATTGGTGGTCACAACGAAAAGCAGAACATTGAAGTCGTCCAAACCATTTGCGCGATTTTGGATGAAGTTAAGCCTAAAGAGAGCGAGTACGCTGAGCAAATTACTTACGTTCAAGATCGTCCCGGTCACGATATGCGCTATGCAATTGATGCAAGTAAAATTGAGCGTGAGCTAGGATGGAAGCCACAAGAAACCTTCGAAAGCGGTATTCGTAAGACCGTTGAATGGTATTTAGCGAATGAAGGCTGGTGGAAAGCTGTTCTTGACGGCAGTTACCAAGGCGAACGTTTAGGTACTGGAAGCTGATACTCGTCACTTTAAATCGTGATATAATCGAAAAGCCGCATGATTGCGGCTTTTTTTGTTTATATGATGTTAGATGTTGCTGTTAGGGATTGAACAAGCTGTATGAAGAAACTGGCCATGTTAACTGTTAAAGGGGCTGTTGGTTTAGTACCTCGAGCGGTGAGGAACAAACTGAAAAGCAACCATAAACTCACTGAATTTTACAGCCGCTCTTTACAACGTTCAGGTCTGTTTTATGGCTTCCCCTCTGAAAAAAAGCGGATGGCTATGTACAGTGCTTACCTTACACATCAAAACCATCGTCTTCAAAACCTCGCTTCTATAGACGAAGGCGCTCGCGAAACAAGCGTAGTTATTATTGGAATCCAAAAGCTATCTTTAACGCTAGCGTCGCTTAACCGAGTAGGCATAGAAAATGAACGCATTTTTGTGGTGAGTGAACAAGACATTGAGGCCTCAGTACACTGCTTTACAACAATTTCTGATGCGGTGAATAGCATTTCGCCTTCATGCCGTCTGCTGTTCTTGAATAGTGGAGATACAATAGCGAAAGATTCTTTTGAATTGTTTCTAAGATGCGACAGTAGCGCTGATCTCGTCTATTGTGATACCGATAAAGTTGACGTAAAAGCGCGTAGAGTTTCCCCTCACTTTTTACCTGATTGGAACCCAGATCTACAACTTTCCACTGGGTATGTGTTTACGGGGGTCATATGTCGGGCTAACCTTATTCACTCGAATTCAATTGCCTCTTCGTCCATTGCGGGGCTAGTTGCAGAGTTATGGGTGAAACAACCACAATTATCGGTCGAACATATTCCTTATACACTCATTCACCGTTCGTTTAATAAAACTGCTATTACGAATGGCCTTACAGATATAAGAAAAGTGCTCGAATGCGCGACTCACGCCATTTCATCTTATAATGAAGAGCTTGTTGTTAATCACGTTCAGTGGCCTATTGAATCTGAGCCTTTAGTTTCTCTTATTATCCCCACTAAAAATGGCAAATCGCTTGTTAAGGCCTGTATAGAGTCAATATTAGAAAAAACCGTTTATCAAAATTATGAAATATTACTCATTGATAATGGATCTGATGAAACCGAAAGCCTCGAGTACTTTGCGAAGTTAAACAAGCATCCAAAAGTTCGCGTCCTTAGTTATCCGGGAGAGTTTAATTATTCCGCAATAAATAATTTTGGCGTACAACATGCTAGCAAAAAGAGTAGGTTGATAGGGCTTATCAACAATGATATCGAAGTCATCAACCCTTATTGGCTTAGCAGTATGGTCGGACACGCACTGCGGGACGATGTTGGGTGTGTAGGTGCCAAACTTTTGTATTCAGATGGAAGAATACAGCATGCCGGTGTGGTACTAGGGTACGGTGGTGGTGCAGGTCATGCACATAAATATTTCCCTCGGTATCATCCGGGGTATATGAAACGCTTAATAGCAACGCAAAACTATTCAGCGGTAACTGCGGCCTGTTTATTAGTGAAGAAGTCGCTGTTTTTAGATGTTGGCGGGTTGAATGATAAAGACCTTACTGTCGCATTTAATGACGTTGATTTTTGTCTAAGGATTAAAGAAACCGGGGTGCGCAACGTTTACTGCGCGGAAGCCGAACTATATCATCATGAATCGGTGAGTAGGGGATTAGATCATGCGCCGGAAAAAGCGGCAAGGTTTAATCGAGAACTAGAATACTTAAAAAAACAGTGGGGCAAGTATATTGAACATGACCCTGCATACAGTCCAAACCTTACACTTACGCGAGAGAACTTTTCCATTAAAGCAAAGGAAGAGTTTTCTAGTTAAAACTAATTTTTGAGTTAAGTTAAAAGTTGGAACTTGTTAAATAAATGGAATCAATAATGAGCAATTACAAAATAGCGGTGGCAGGTACTGGATACGTAGGCTTATCAAACGCCGTGCTACTAGCACAACACAATGAAGTGAAAGCGGTCGACTTGGTAGCAGAAAAAGTTGAGATGCTTAATAATAAAAAGTCTCCCATTGAAGACAAAGAGATTTCAGAATATCTTGCGACTAAAGAGCTTAACCTTGAAGCCACGTTAGATGCACATTTAGCATATAAAGATGCGGATTACGTTATTATTGCCACGCCTACTGACTACGACCCGCAAACTAACTACTTTAATACGGGTAGTGTAGAGGCGGTTATCAAAACGGTAATGGAAATTAACCCTAATGCAGTGATGATTGTTAAATCGACTGTGCCAGTAGGGTTCACTAAAGACGGAAAAGCACGTTTCGGTACTGAAAATCTAATCTTCTCTCCAGAGTTCTTACGTGAAGGTAAAGCACTTTACGATAACCTTCACCCTAGCCGCATTATTGTGGGTGAACGTAGCGAACGCGCTGAAGTATTCGCTAAATTGCTTCAGCAAGGCGCGATTAAAGAAGAAATCGAAGTGTTATTTACTGACAGCACTGAGGCTGAAGCCATTAAGCTATTCGCTAACACTTACTTAGCGATGCGTGTTGCTTATTTCAACGAGTTGGATAGCTATGCTGAACGAAATGGCTTAGACACCAAACAAATTATTGAAGGTGTAGGCTTAGACCCTCGTATTGGTAAGCACTACAATAATCCAAGCTTTGGTTACGGTGGTTACTGCCTACCAAAAGATACTAAACAATTGTTGGCTAACTACAGTGAAGTGCCTAACAACATGATTCAGGCTATTGTAGATGCTAACCGTACCCGTAAAGACTTTATTGCCGATTCAATTGTAAGCCGTGGCCCAAAGATTGTTGGTATCTACCGCCTTATCATGAAGACTGGTTCTGACAACTTCCGCGCCAGTGCAATTCAGGGCATCATGAAGCGCATTAAAGCGAAAGGTATCGAAGTGGTAGTATACGAGCCAGTACTTAAAGAAGATGACTTCTTTAATTCACGTGTAGTAAACGATTTAGAAGAGTTTAAGAAAATCTCTGATGTTATCGTCGCCAACCGTGTAACGGGCGATATCGAAGACGTACTTGAAAAAGTATATAGCCGCGACTTGTTCAACGCCGATTAACTAAAAATTGTGGGGTCAGAGTAAAAACTCTGACCCTATAAGCTAAAAAGGGCCAAGTTTTGAAGTGCCCCCCAATAGTTGGACTATCCACTTACTGGGGTTATTTTACAAACTGACCCTTTCTCTTACCTACCGATTGATACTATTTATCTGACCGTCCATATCTATCTGAGAAACGAACAATGTCGTCCTCTCCAAGATAGGCACCCGATTGTACCTCGATTAATTCCAGTGGAATTTTACCCGGGTTTTCTAGTGCGTGAACGGCACCAATAGGAATATAAACAGATTCGTTTTCTGTCAGCATTTGCGTTTCATCACCAATAGTTACGTTAGCTGTACCTGATACAACTACCCAGTGTTCCGCTCTGTGGTGATGCATTTGAACAGACAGTTTTTCGCCAGGCTTTACGGTGATACGCTTAACTTTAAAACGACCGCCATTGTCTATAGAATCGTAACTGCCCCAAGGCCTAAACACTTCACGGTGAAATTCAAATTCTGGGCGCTTTTCAGCCTTCAAACGGTTCACAACGGTTTTGATGTGTTCGGCATTCTTTTTATTAGCCACCATTACAGCATCTTTGGTTTCAACTACCACAACGTCTTCCAAGCCAATAACTGCAACTAAACTGTGCTCTGCATTCACGTAGCTGTTTTTGGTACCTTCTAATAGCGTATCGCCAGTAGTTACATTGCCGTTTTCATCTTTGTCACCTGTTTCCCATAAAGAAGACCAGCTGCCTACATCAGACCAACCGGCATCTAGTGTTACCATTGCCGCTTCCGATGTTTTTTCCATTACGGCATAGTCAATCGAATCACTCGGGCAAGAAGCAAAGATTTCTTCATCTATACGCACAAAGTCGAGATCTTTTTCTGTTTTCTCAATAGCTTTTTTACACGTTGTGTATATTTCTGGGGCATGGGCTTCAAGTGCTTTTAAGAAAGCGCCAGCTTTAAACATAAACATGCCGCTATTCCAGAAGTATTCGCCTGAGTTAACGTATTTAGTAGCGGTAGGCATATCAGGTTTTTCAACAAACTCACTCACATCGAAGCCGATATTTAGTTTACTCCCAGCTTTAATATATCCGTAGCCTGTATGGGGTTGAGTAGGAACGATGCCAAATGTAACTAATTTACCTTGTTCAGCTAACGCTTGGGCTTCCTTTATCTTCAATTGAAATGTTTCGCTATCTTGAATCAAGTGATCAGCGGCTAAAACCAAAAGAACGGGATCGCCACCATCTTCCATAGCTTGAAAAGCTGCCAAAGCAATCGCTGGGGCTGTATTTCGCCCAACTGGCTCTAGCAGTATATCGCTATTGTCTACGTTGATTTGTCGCATTTGCTCGGCAACCAGAAAGCGGTGTTCTTCGTTACAAATTATAGATGGTGGTAATGATTCGATTCCATCGAGCCTTTGCACAGTGTCTTGAATCATGGTTTTGTCAGAAGTAAGTGACAAAAACTGTTTAGGTAAAGCAGCACGTGACTTTGGCCATAAGCGGCTTCCAGTACCGCCTGCAAGAATAACTGGCTTCATTAGCGTTCCTTGATTTTAAAGTAATATCTATGTGGTCAGTATACTGAGTTATGAAGAAGATAAAAACGGTGCAGCACAACAATCCCAACCATCACTTTAAAGCGTTAATCAATCTAACCCCGTAAGCGGGAAAGTGTTCGTCCTTCGTTAAAATCTGCAGCCCTTCAGCTTGAGCTTGGGCGATCAGCATTCTGTCAAATGGATCGCGGTGGTGCATTGGCAGCCTTCCTGCTTGCTGGCTATGAAATAAATTGATAGGTAATGCGCTAAAACCTAACTCTTCGATAAGCGACTCAATATCGTCTGGTACCGTGAGTTTTCCCAGCTGCTGTTTTATCGACATTTCCCAAACAGACGCGGCGCTGATATAAATGGCGTTTTCAGTATTAGAGATATGCTTTTGAGCGTTATGACCTAATTGCTCATCTCCGTTCATCCACCAAATTAAAACGTGGGTATCGAGTAATATTCTTTTCATTACAAACCGAACATATCTGCTATATCTTCATTAACTTCTTTTGAGTCGAAGTCTTCGGTCGTATGAACCTGGCCTTTGAATTGCCCAAAAATGCGTTTTTTTTCTGTTTTAAAAGGCACTAGTTTCACTGCTGGTTTTCCCGACTTGGCGATAACAACTTCTTCACCGGCCTCTGCCCGTTCGACAAGTTGGGATAACTTACTTTTTGCCTCATGCATATTGGCTTGCATACAATACCTCTAATGAACTTAGCTAAACTTAGCTATAATGGTAGTTCAAAAAAACAACAGTTGCAATCACGTCCTCAACTCATTTATATCTAACGCTTGTAGCTCAAAAATCTGACAAGGAGCCAAACTAAATGCCTATCGTGTCAGTGCTGCGGTATCTTTAATCATCAAAGATCATTCACAAAAAACTTCCCAAACCCCAAAATTCAAAATAAAATCCACGCCAATTCAACTCCTGCCATTAAGCCTCACGCTTACACATACCCGGCGGGGAAGAAGCATGCTTTAAATTGTGGGGATACCTCAGGGGCAGTGTTGATACTCTGCCCCTCAATTTCTATGGCTCCTAATCCAGGCGTCCAG
>VAOV01035309.1_pt1 | contig 19235 bp, 22 predicted proteins | sample 3393941 | NCBI WGS metagenome assembly VAOV01 (sample SAMN08290427, study PRJNA428436) | hydrothermal vent metagenome | isolation source: Deep-sea hydrothermal vent chimney | place: Indian Ocean: Southwest Indian Ridge | depth 2398 m m
CGTTGGGCTCAAAGTCTATCAGCACCGACATCACACAATCGGCGGTTGAACTTAAAGTCCTGATTGAGCAGATGCGCGAGCAAATTCAGAATATCGAGTAAAGCTCACTAACGCTCAGAAATATTCATAACCACATGAAAAACCTCGATTTATGTCGGGGTTTTGTTTTTTATCGTTCCGTATTTTTTCATTCTGTTTCATCCAATTGGTGAGTATTGTGGTGAGTATTTTTCACTGCTAGTCTCGAACTACTGGTGAGTACAAGAGGTGAAGAACGTGCCAAATTTAACTGTTAAACAAGTCAACATACTTGCTAAAGGCAATCCAAGTAAAACATCCGATGGCAATGGGTTATCTTTTGTCGTTCCAAATCGTGGTGAACCTTATTGGTCTTTGAGATATTCTGTTAACGGTAAAAGAAGGGAGAAATCCCTTGGAAAAGCTCGACAGATAACGCTAGCAGAAGCAAGGGGACTCGCTGAAGAAGAGCGTACAAAACTCCGTGAAGGCCTGGACCCATTATCGAAGTTTGCAGGAAGTGTTCTCAACATTCGCACTATGGACGAATTGTTTAATGATTACTACCAAAACAAGCTATTACGCTTAGTTCACCCGAACATTCCTAAAAGAAAGTATCAAAATGATATCTCACCTTATATTGGCAACATGGATGTTAGTAACATAACCCCTATTCACGTTAGGAACATCATAAGAAGCATTGCTGAAAGCGAAAGGCCTAGCGTTTCCAATGATGTACTGGATTTACTAAACAACTTGTTCAAACATGCAACTCAACTAGGTCTCACCCTTAATAATCCTGCATCTGTATTTTCATATATGGATGCTGGAGGACAAGAGAAGCCAAGGACTCGTTATCTCACGCTCGAAGAAATCAAGCCCATATATGAAATATTTAGACAGCATCCTGAGTCATTTACCCGGGATAACTATCTCGCTTGTTGCTTATTACTTGTTTTGGGCGTACGCAAAAATGAGCTGTTGCAGGCACCTTGGGCTGAGTTTGACCTAACGAATGCAGTTTGGCACTTACCTAAAAATAGAACAAAGAAAAAATATAAAGGTATTGATATACCTTTACCGCCAATAGCACTTGAATGGCTTCAAGAATTAAAAGTTAGAGGTGCCGGGTCTGACTATGTATTTCCCGCTAGACGCAGAAGTAAAAAGCCTTATATGGGGAGTGATACATTGAATCGTGCCATCGATGGGCTCTTCGGCATTGCACAAGGAAAAAAAATTCCTCCTCCTAACAGAATGGATAATATCGAACATTTTACAGTGCACGATCTTCGACGAACGTTTCGGTCACTGGTGCCAAAACTAGGGTTTTCCAGTGAGCTTGGCGAGCGTTGCCTAAACCACAAAATTAGTAGGCTAGATGATACCTATAATAAATATGATTATTTTAAAGAAAGATTGGAATTACATTCCAAAATGTGTGAATTTTTACAGGGGCATTTATAAGGGTCATAATACAATCTATGAAGGACTAAAAGTAAGTAATGGTGAAGAAGTACAAACTTAAAAAGAAATTTTTTAATAAAAGTAGTCAATCAAAAAAGGACTTAACTCTGTCAGAAAAAGCGGCACCTCCCCAGGAAAGAAAAGGTTTTTTAAAAGACATAGGTATAGCCTCAATAATAGGTGCCACGTTCGTTGCCTATCAATTTTTAGACAAAAAATCAGTATCTTACGAAGATCTTCGTTACAAAGAAGCATCTCAGACATATGAAAAGCTATTGCGAAAAACAGCACATCTTTCAAACTACCTACTTTATAAAGATTATAAAGAGGAAGAATTCAAAAAATTAACTTTGGATTATCATGATTTTTTACAAAGTGATTTTTCTCTTTATAAGGGAGGTCAAGTATTTAGTCCTGCATATGAATTACTAGATCTTTATAAAGGATGCATTATGAGTCAGGATACGAGCCCCACATCAAATAATACAAACCCAACCGATAATTGCGCTATTGGAAAAATGAATGGATACCAATACAAGCTGTCAATTTGTGCTAGACAGTCTTTGGATGCTATCAAAGGCAAACCAGTATCAATATCAAGCCTTCCTGACGAAGCTCTCAAATCTTTATATGGTATCGAAGATAAACCTCAACGAAATGATTGTGGGTTCTGAACTGTCGAATTAATCCAAAGCAAAATATCAGACAGCAACCAGCGGGCTTTCCCCTTGCCAACGCTGGAGGCTGGCGGGGTCTCCCCCGCCTTTTGCATACGCCACCAGGTAGTTCGACTTATGCCGGTTCTGCGACAGCGCTCAGTTTCGCTTATCAAGCGCTCTTCTTCGCCATAAAGCTTCAAAATACCCGCTCGTTTTTCAAATAGCTCGTTATTCATGTTCGTCTCCTAATTCCACGCGATTCTTTAGTACCCAAGCATCAACCTCTGTTCTCTTAAAAAAGGTTCGCCGCCCTCCAAGCTTATAGCTGGGCAACCCGTCCCGTACTTGTTGACGCAAGAAATTCGGACTCAGAGCTGTGTACTGAACACACTCATCAAATGTGAGGAACTCTTTGCTGTTGAGAGCTACTTTGCAAAGTTGGCTTTCAATCACGCATTTTATTTCGTCAAATAGTTGGTCAGTAAGCATTAGTAATTCTCCCTTTGGGAAACTGGGAAAGTGGGATTAGCATTACTATTCAATGCTTTATCATTTGGATAAAAGTGGGATAGATCCACACTTTCACCGCATTCGCGACAGACTTTCTCGGGAAATAATTTAAAAAAACGTTTGCTGCCAATTTTGAATGTGCGGCGGTCAGGCTCATTAGAGCTTAGCCACCCCTTTTTCCACATAAGCTCCCTGACTTTACTGTATATTTGTTTATTCGGTTGATTTACCTCGGTTTTCAAAATTTGTTGAGGAATATACCAAACCAATTCCTGATCGAACTCAAACATACCAATGAAGCTATCGTTCCACTCTTCTTTTGGCGATAGGCTATGACGCCATTTTTTAATGAGCTTCAATATATCTTCAGTCAGCTTCTTATTCTCAGCATTTTCAGTTCCGTCTCTGTCATCGAGCCAAACCACAGCCACCTGTTTTAAAGCGTTTTTTGCGTCTCCTAAATGCCACGGAAGCAGTCCATAATTAGTCGCTATCTCCCCAGCGGCAGCGAGTAAAGCCAGTTTATCCAGGACATTATTAGCCTGGCTCCCAATGTCTTTTTTCCAAGGCCAATCTTCTCGGATACTCTTGTACTCTTTTATAACTTCATCTTGAGGAAAATTAAGGCTAGAAAGTATTTTTACCCACGCTTTGGCAAGCGTTCCGAAATACTTTCGAGTAGCAGAACCTAAATGTTCTGCGAACTCTTTAGGGGATGAGAATTCATGAATGTTCTCGAACACATCAAAAGCACCAAATGTAGGTATGTCCAAAAAACGTACCATCTGGCCTGCGCTCACAGTCTTATTGTTTTCGTGGAGTAACTGTTTAAGTGTTATCTCGCCAGTACTCAGAAAGATCGTGTTCCATCTGTAGCGCCTTCCTAGAGATCCATCTTTTTCACTTCGCAGTTTTGATACACCATTACACAAATGATAAACCAGCCGATCCATTTCCTGTTCTGGGCATTGCTTAAACTCATCTAGGCAAAGCAGCATATTGTTTCTTGCACGAGCAATAGACTCGAGTCCATTTGCTGTAGAACTCCAGCTTTCACAGTAGGTTTGGTCAGAGTAAACACTGGCCGCCACCTTCATTGCTGTAGACTTTCCAGTTTTTGAGGCGCCAACAATCTGAACGCCAAAACTTTCTATTCCTGTCCATTCGATGAGAGGGGCAGCTAAGGCACAGCAAACAGAAAGAATCAAAATGGGATTATCACGGCAATAGCTGCCCACCTGTTGTTGCCACTCGGCTAATGTTCCTGCTTCAGACAAGTTAGCACCCGCAAAATCACCAACATATACAGCAGGTGTGGTAGCTTCGCCGACTGTCCAATCAGGAGTGATAAACTGGCGGTCAACCCAACCACTTTGCTTGGCAGTAATTGCATGCTCACTACATGGATATTCAATTAGATAAGAAAGTAAGGAGTCCCAGGAAAACTTTTTTGTTGATAATTCAAACCCTGAATTCAAAAGCCTCTTTTTGAATTTCTTCGCCGAATAATCATCTACTTCCCCCATTGGCAGAACTTCACGTATTGATAGTCCGAAGTAATTCTTCCATTCAATTAATCGACCAAAATCGTCCCGCTTGTCAGGGGAAGAAACGATAGCTTTTACTTCTATTGGACCCGAAATTTTTCGCTCTTCACCATCTTTGTTAAGAGTGTATATCCCGTCCACTTTTGCTTTTAACATTCGTACTGTTCCTTATAATTCGAAACGCTATATCAGCGTATGAAACTGTCTAGAACAGGTTGCCAGAAGTCCCTCATCAGTGAGCGGAGAAAGCTAGGGTAACTTTCAGGGGGTTTTTCAAGCCTTTAAAAATGCGGGTTTAGCGAATTTAGGTATTCTATTTTCACGTATAACAGGCAGAAAATGATATCTTTGTACATTAAGAATTAGGCATGCCTAATTTTTTTGCTAGAGATATTGGATATCAGTCGAATTTATTGAGATTGTCGCGATTAAAATGAAATAGCAAAGCAAAAAGTATCACCAAAGCCAGAACCATGGCGCATCCTGTAAGCAACGGAGCCATAACTATATTCTCCCCTCTTTAATTGCTTCAAATAGATCGTGTTTTAGTTTGTCGTAGTGGCGAGTAGCGCGAATAGCCAGCACCATTAACACCCACATTTGAAACCATTCATATGTTGTCATAGCAGTTCCTGTTAATTTTAATGCCTGGTAATACCGGTAAATACGTCACCTTCCCAATTACACAATTCGATTACCCAATTACTGATTTTCTGTCGCTTATTAGGATTATAGCCGGTAAACGGGAATGTTATTTTGGTGCTGCGCGCTTTAAACTTTGAAAAAGGCTCAAGTCTTACATCCCAGACAGCCCCAAATTCGTTGGTTACATCGAATGCAAACGCTTTTTGGGATATTAAAGTGAGTAACATATCCTCTTCTGTTTGAACATCCTTATCAAAAGAAAGGCCTAGTGGCTCACATTCGACTTCAATGCCACGCAGTCGATGTTTGATCTCAGCAAACGCGGGTAAAAATGGCCGTAGCTCAGAGTTATTAATCAATTTTTCTTCGTTCATAAAATCCGCCCCCGATTTGGCATGCCAAATTGGCCTATGTATTAGCTCTAATAATAAGTGTCGTATAACTCGCCTCGTGCCTGAGCATCCTCAGCCTCTTGACGAGTCATATGTTCGCCATCAGCGATAATATTACCCATACCATCATCAAGCTTATCGAGTTGTTCATTTTCTTTACTGCCTGCTCCGTCACCGCTGAAGATAGCACTAAGAACGAATAACACTATTACTGCCAAAATACCCAAAAAACCTTCGAAACCCATATTACCTCCAATCCCAATTTGGCATGCCAAATTGAAAGCTAAGCATTCCTTAGTATTCAGACTTCATTAAAGCTAAGAAAATCTTAGTTTTCAATAACAGATCTCCTACACCAGTTGAAAAATAATGATGGTTCGCCGTTTCCAGCACGGCTAAAGCAAGCAAGAACAAGACTTGGTCTGTCCCAAAAGCAATTAGGTATAATGGCGGGGATGGATAACTTTGTTGCGTCTGCTCGTATGAACCAATACGAACGTGGTGTTCATACCCCCGACTTTAAAACTGTTGAGGCCTTAAGTGCCGTTTTGAGAGTGCCAACTGCCTTCTTGTTCTGCATTGAAGACGAACTGGCTGAGAAAATATTGGATTGGTCATCGCAATGTTGATTAACGTGAAGCATGGAAGAATTTAAGTCTCTTGAAAACCTGTTGTCGCCGGATGAAAGGAATACATTTTGGAGTGTTCTCGACGAAGAGTCGGGGGAAATGCGTTCAATTTCCTTAGAAGCAATATACCAGTCAATAGCAGATGTATCATTGGATGCGGTAGTTCCCGAAGATGTGAGGAGCCAGTTTAATGTCGCGAAGAATTTGGCCGCATACTCTTGGTACTGCTACCCATTCCATCAAGTATGTGAGATGAAAGCTTACTCGACGGTAGAGTATGCATTGAAACAACGCCTAGAACATCACTGGCCATTCCCAAAACTTATCAAAAAATCAATAAGTTGGGGATTAATAAAAGACATTGGGTTTTGCCACCTAAAGAAACCTCTGGATGAATCCTCAACTGAATACAGCAAGTCTTTGATAGAAATAATGCCAGGACTAAGAAATGGCCTAGCCCACGGAGGAACAACTCTTCACCCCGGCTCGATATCAACTTTAAGGTTCTGCGCTGATTTTATTAATCAGCTATATCGGAATGAAATCAATAAGCCCTCTCGCGAAATAAAAGAGTGGCATGGGGGCTCAACCAAAGCCTGAAATTGCAAATACGCTATAGACTAGATTTGCTAATTTTTTTAAAAATTCTGCTCTTGTCGATTTGGCATGCCAAATTCTAGCTACCTAAATAGGCATAGGTGATCTTCAATCGTTCATGGCCCAGTTCACGGCTTATTTGCTCACGAGCCTTAGTATCTTTCTCATAATCATTAGGTGATAGTTCCCTTCTGCTTGGGCCGCCATCTGCGGGACATTTCCAACCAGTAAGTTCAAGATATCGCTCTCGGACATAGTGATGACGTAGCCCGTGGTTCTTATTCAATCCGACGCGTATGGTTTCCCGGTCATACTGACGCATTTGATCGACATACTTTCTATCGGGTTCAATTAATGCTCCCTTGGTGACAGCGGCAATGTCTCTGATTAGCTGTTTTTGTGACTCTTTTAAAATCGGTATCTCTCGGTATTTACCACCTTTGGCCCAGGTTCCTTTTATTCTCATAGTCTGGACGTCTTTCATGGCATAAGACAAACTGAACTTCATACATTCTTCTTTGCGCAACCCAAACTCTTGCTGCAAACGCAGGGAAAGCTTGATTAAGTCACTTTTGATCTTTGCATGCTTATTCATGTCTAACGATTTTGACTTACCAATAGGGTTGTTGCGAACTCTTGGAATGCCGTATTCATCATTGCTACGTGAACAGATATTAGGTTTACCTATTTTTTCGGCAATCCAACGCAAGGCCGCCATTCTGTTTTTTATTGTTTTTGCTGCTAGACCTTCATCTTGCCAATGCGTAACAAGATGATTGATATGCTTGGTTTTAAGGCCGGTCGGGTCTTTTAATCTATAACCATGTTTGAGTAGCTGCTTTGCAGCAAGGTTTAAAACTTTGCGTCGGGTAGCTCTAGTGCTAAAGCTACTTTCGCGGTGAGTGTCGTTCACCATTTGATGAAAACGATATCCTAATTGGCTCATTTCATGTTCCTCATAAATTTAAAAACTAATTTTTGAAAGTATTGAGAAAAACACCAAACCGAAGACCAGGGGGGCGAAATGCCAAAATAGGTAAGTTTTAAAGCCATATGAACGGTGCGTAACCGAGCATATTGTCGAAAGACATAAAGGCTAACTGGTCTAAAGCAACAAAGCTGAGCCGTGTGATTTCTGTTGAAATACAGCGCGAACTACTGTGGTTTATATTTGTGTTGTTTATAGTGGGGTGGTCATGTGACCCATAATGCTGCGAATGCAGCTCCTCAGGAACGTATTGCGGGCAGTAGATACGCCCTTTTTCTTGATGCTCATTTCGAGCTAGTTCATAAATAAAATTATCACAGTGATCAGAGATTGCAACACCTTTTTGGCACGCTCAAATCTCCATCCCTCTTCTAGCCCTGTAATTTTTCAAGGCGGATTGGGTGTCGAGGCATCATGAGCAGTGGCCTCGACGGGCGACTCTGCGAGTCGTCCCTACCTCTTTCGAGTAGGGACGACTCGTCGCCAATCCACCTTCAAATAAAACCGGGGAAAACTTAGGGGTGTTTTTCTGACGCACAATGTAGGAAGGTCAGGTATAGTTTAAATCAGTGGCTGCACACCAGCCCCGTCTACTCTACAGACGACCTCTACCTAGGTGGCCGTATGGCTAATGGTACAACCGGGCGTTGCCCACGAGGTGAGTAATCCAAGTAGGTGTTTTTAGGGTTTTTAGCATCTACCGTCTCAAAGGATAGTCGTATCTAGATAGATACGCGGCCTTAAATACTGTCAAGGCGACAAAGGTGTGCAGCTGCTTTTTTATCTTTCGTAAGCATTAGCTAAATATGAAGAACGCCATGCCATCCAGTCGTTCTTTCGTCTTTTCCCACTTTGGCATTACCTGACCCATTAGCCGGTAAAACCGCTCGCTATGGTTATGCTCAGCTATATGACAAAGCTCATGCAGAATCACATAATCAATGCACTCACGCGGCGCTTTAACCAGGTGAGGGTTAAGGGTGATTCGGCCATTGGGTGAGCAACTGCCCCATTGGGTTTGCATGGTCAGTGTGCGTAGCGGAGGTCGTTCCTCTACCCAAAGGGCTTGTTCCAGCATCGCATCGAGGCGTTTAGCGAAGGTTTCCTTGGCACGTGCTTTGTACCAGTCAGTCAGCAGCTCTTTCACCTTTTCGGTGGACTTCGCTCGTACTGATACTTCTAGTTTGCCACGTAGTAGTTTCACGCCTTGAACCTGCTCATGCGCTTCAATCACTTTCAGAAGGTACTGCTTGCCTAGGTAGTAATGGCTCTCACCACTGATGTATTGCCGGGGGGTGGTGAGTTCAAACTGTTTGCGGAAATCTCGAAGCTGCTCGTATATCCAACGCCCACGCTTTTTAACAGCAGCTAACACGGCCTCGCTCTCAGCCTCCTCAGGAGCCGATGCGATTACCCGACAATCGGGATGAACCTTGATTAAAACCTTGCCAGTAGCTTGCGGGCGCTTAACTCGCTCAAACGTAATTTGCTCGTCACCGTAGCGGAAGCTCATCGTCTGACTTTGGGGTTTAATCGGCACATTCATCTGGTTACACCCATTCAAGCACCGTTCAACCCGACCCGAGTGATCTGAACAATCATCTCAACAATCTTCTTGGCCTGATCCATACCGCCACCAATCGCCTTGCATTCTTGGAACATTCGGGGAAGTAGCTTTTTACGAATGTCGGCTTCGATGTTCTGTGGATTGATGGAGTTTTCCGCGACAGAGGTTTCTACTGCTTGGTCAATTTCAAAGGCAACTTTGACCCACTTATCCTGAACTTGCTGGTCGAGCACTGCCAAAGCTTCAGGCAGTACTTTCTTAAACACACCAAAATAAGCCTGAGCATGGCGATTACCAGCAAAGGCATCGGGTATGTCGTTCAGGCGTCTGTCTTGAACTTGCTCTTCGAATTCACGGAATAGCATGTACTGTTTCAGTGGATGGTCGAATAGCTTTTCGGCCTCTTCAATGGCCTGGCGCAGTAGTTTTGAGAACGCTTCCTGAGCATAGGGGTCATCCCGAAGCTCTTGCTCAATCATGCGGGTTACGCGGGTTTTGATAATGTCGGTTTCGTTGCGGGTTTTATCTTCGCTCCAGTCTTCCGGCTGTTCCTTTTGCCCCATCTTACCCACTTCATACACGCCATCGGATTCTTTAACCTCTACACCCACCACGTGCTTATCAAGCAGCTTTTTAACCTGTTCAGCGTATTCGTCGTAATCAATCCTCTCACCGGCATCTTGTTGCACTAGTTGGCGCAGACTGGAGAATTGCTTCACCGTTTCTTTGTAGTGACGACGATCCTGGTCACTAAAGCTCTTGTCTTCAAAGAAGGTGGCTGATTGGAGCGCTACCTTCAAACAGCTAGCGAAGGCTGTCAGGGCTTCGTAGAAGTCTTCACGCACCTTTAGATGCACATCAACCAGCTCTCCGCTCTCTCCCGGCGCTAAAGGCTTTTGCTCTTCAACCTTTGGTACCAGCACCTGACGCAATTGCTCGATGTCGTTCTTATTCTTCACGCCATCGAATATGGCCCATAGCTGCTTATAAAGCTGTGGCAGGCGCTTGTATTCGGTACTCATCTGGTTGTAGAGGCCAGCAATATCATTGAGGTCGTAACCGCCCTGAGTACGGGAAGCCAGATCTTGGTATTTCTGAATAGTGGTATCCAGTTCGGCCAGAATGCCGCGATAGTCGATGAGAAGACCAAATTTCTTTTTAGGGTGCAGACGGTTTACCCGTGCAATAGCCTGGATCAGGTTGTGCTCTTTCAGGGGTTTGTCGATATACAGCACAGTGTTTTTCGGTTCATCAAAGCCGGTGAGCAGCTTATCAACCACGATGAGTATCTTAAGTGAATCATCTTTGTCGAAACGCTCGATAAGGTGTTTGGTGTAAGCCTGTTCATCCTGGCTGCCAATATTATCTTTCCACCACTGGGTCACTTCTGGTGTGGTGGCCTCATCGACAGCTGTGTTACCTTCACGGCTATCAGGCGGGCTCATCACCACGGCAGATTCAAACAAGCCTGCTTCGTCCAAATACTTTTTGTACTTGATCGCAGAAGCCTTACTGTCGCAGGCTAATTGGCCTTTTAAACCTTCGTCGATGTTCTTCACGAAGTGGTTGGCAATGTCTAAGGCAATCAAACGAATGCGGTCATCCGCACTGTATACCTGGCCTTTTTTGGCAAATTTGCGCTTTAGGTCAGCCTTTTGCTCGTCTGAAAGCCCTTCGGTAATACGCTCAAACCAACTGTCAATGGCGCGTTCATTCACATCCAGATCGGGAATGCGCTCTTCGTACAGCAGCGGTGTAACAGTCTGGTCTTCCACCGCGCGTTGCATGGTGTAAGCGTGCACTATGGGGCCAAACTTATTGGTGGTCTTGTCGTCTTTTAACAGTGGTGTGCCGGTGAAGGCGACAAAAGCGGCATTCGGCAGCGCCTGCTTCATGCGAATATGGTTTTCACCACCCTGGCTGCGGTGGCCCTCGTCGATCAGCACAATGATGTCAGAGCTGTTGTTCACACACTCCGGCATTTTAGTAGCTGTATTAAACTTCTGTATCAGCGAGAAGATAATCCGCTCAGTGCCTTTGCCAATCTGTTCAGCCAGGCGTTTGCCCGAGGTGGCCATCGCTGCTTCCTTGTCTTTTTTACCCGCCAGTTCACCGCCAGAGGCAAAGGTTTTGCTGAGCTGGGTTTCCAGGTCTACCCGGTCAGTCACCACCACAATACGGCATTGCTTCAGGCTCTCGTGCAGGATCAGCGCCTTACTTAAAAATACCATGGTGAATGACTTACCCGACCCCGTGGTGTGCCAAATCACACCGCCTTCACGGCCCCCAGTGACGCTGCGGGTATTGATGCGTTCAATCAGGCGCTTGATACCAAATACCTGCTGATAACGGGCAACGATTTTGCCTGCCTTTTTATCGAACAAGGTGAAGTAACGGGTCATCTCCAGCAACCGAGTAGGGCTTAACAGGCTGATCAGCAATTGATCCTGACCGGTCACAGCAAGCTCCCCCGCAGCCGTTAGGCTCTGGTACCAATCCAAGTCTTTTGCCGGGCGATGGTTGAACAAGTTCGTCAGCTGTTCATCTTTGAGCGTTTTGTTTTTGATGGCGTACATCTCGGCATCGGTGATGTCTTCTTCACGCCAAGCAGCCCAGAACTTAGCGGGCGTGCCACAGGTACCATACCGGCCTTCGTTGCCGTTTATGGAAAGCAGAATCTGGCTATAGGCAAACAATAACGGGATTTCATCATGGCGCTGATTACGCAGACTTTGCGAAATGCCTTCGTCAATGGTGGGGCCTTTCTTGATATTGCCATCGGGCCGTTTCGCCTCAATCACAACCAGGGGAATACCGTTTATAAAGCAGACAATGTCGGGTCTGCGGCTTTCAACTCCGCCAGAGCGGGTAATGGTAAACTCTTCGGTAAATACAAAGCTGTTATTGGCTGGGTTCTGCCAGTCAATCAGAGCAACAGTCGGGCTAGCTTTTTTGCCATCCACAAACTCAGTGACAGAAATGCCATACAGCAAGTGGTTGTAAAGGCGCTCATTAGCAGTTAACAGACCCTCGTTAAGTGCCGGGCTGCATACCTCGGCAATCAGGTTGTCGATAGCCTTTTCAGACAACGGGTAGCTTTCACCGGCAAAGGTGAAGGTGCGCTTCTGGAGTTCATTGCGCAGTACCTGACGTAAAACCACTTCATCGGCTTTACCACCACGGGCTACTAATGCCAGCTCGGGCGAAAGGAATTGCCACCCGAGATTGGTCAACAGCGTCAGTGCCGGTAACTTGGCACTGTATTCTTCCTGAAATTTGGGTGTGAATTGTGTCATTCGCTATCTCTCTTCAAACCCTGGTACCCGAGATGCGGCTTCGGGTTATAATTTGGATGCTGTACAAATAAGAGTGGTGATGTTGGAAATAGAACAAGCTAATCCGATGACTATCACGAGAATTGTTAGCCATAACGACAAAGGAATCTTGTCACGGAAAAAACTGAAATTAAGCTGCTCGTTTACCCATTCGATTTGATGTTCCCAATAGAACTTATAGTGTGCATACCAGTTACTGAACAAAATTTGCTTGCTGATACATATTGGATAGTAACGATTCTCAATGTCAGAAAGCTCTTTCTGAAATTCTGAAAAGTCACTTTCTTCGCAAAGATTTTTAACCTTGAGATAAAGTGCTTTCAGCTCGTTATACAGCTTGGTAAGTGCTACACCTGACTGTTCATAGGATGATTTCTTATGGTCATAAAGGCTGATGTATAAGCCAACAACACCCAATACGATAAAAATTGCTGAAATCAATTCAGTTGATAGCCCTTTTACCGCAAGTGCAAAAATGCCAAAGGCCATCGATGAAAAGCTAATTAATCCTGGCGCCTTTTCGATAATATCGTAGGTGGCAAAGTGTTTTTTGGCTCCAAAACCAACATCATAGCCTTTCTCAGCAATGCTCTTTAATAAATCCGATTTATTCATATAAACCTCACAATATTGGTACTCGAATTTTGTCGCGAGCAACTACTACACCGTCTTGAATCGCATAGCATTCAACTAGATGAACCCCCTTAAAATCGGCAGTTTCTTTTCGTGACGACCCTTCGTAATTTGGTATATCTATTTCGCCCCGAATGCAGTCTCGCCTTTCTGCTTCTTCACCTACATTCAATATTTTCCACTTTACGGAAAAATGGCCTGGAATATCGTGATTTTTAACCTTGAAGATAAGCTTTTTGTTATTACTAATACCAAAGCCGTTCGCCAACATGCCACGTAAGCTTTTTGGTAGCCCTTGATTTTGATGCACGGAGCAATCGATTTCGAGATTGTATTTAATATCCACCGAATACATATCTTCGATAAACTGCTCTGTATTTCGCCAAGTGCCCAAAGCTTTTGAAACGGATTCCTCCACAACATTTGATGCGGGGAAATATCGTCCATAAACCTTTTTCCATTTTGCATTTACACTGCTTTTTCCTTCAGCTTCAATAGCCGCTAAACAAAGTTCATAAGCGTCCTCAGCCTTCTTTTGGAATTTCTTTTTAACTTTTACGTTTTGGTTGCTACCGGGTGCCTTATAATGATCTTGCTCTGGCAATTCCGAAATATACTTAAAAAAATCACGGCTCAACCAATCAAAGTAGATATAACCTCTGTCATCATACTCTGTTGTCGATTTCAGAAAGTTAAAGGCAAGCGTGTCGATCAATAACCCTCCCATAGCGACGCCATGTTTGTTTCTCCAGGCTCTGGCCATTTTACATAGTAGACGTAAATTCTTGTTCTTCTGATCATTAAGGTCTTTTACAGCTTTCATCTCTTGACGCGGCTTGGTGACCTTCCAACTACCACCATTGTATGTATCAGGGTAGTGGAAGTAGCTTTCACCATCATCGCCAGTCTCTTCAAAAACCGGTTGAACTTCGACATGGAAGTTCTGATATGTGACCGTTACAACTAAACGATCAACCCGAACATCTGTTTTGGGGTATCTAGCCTTAATTGCGTCCTTGACGTCAGTTAGAAGCTGAGATTGTTTCCCATTCTCGTAGGTATCCCACTTAGATCTAGGCATGATATACAGCATATCGAGGTCTGAAATTCCCTTGATACCTGTGTACCTGCCATAAGAACCAACTTGTAAAGTATTGGCCGTAGTTGACTCTGAATCACGAAACTTTTGATTCAAGCTTTTTGTAATCTCACCATAACGAAGCGAAACCTGCTCTGCGTTATCAACCTTTAGGTTGTTGAGAAAATCCTTGAACATATCCGCTACTGACATTACGACCTCACTTCTTATCTTTCGGTGGGTGGGGATCATTACCGTAGCTGTTACCAGCTCGGATTTTTCCATCAGTGCCATGAATCTTGGTGTCAGATTGCTGATTACGAGCGATCTCTTCAGCAACATCGATGGCTTCTTTCTGTGTTTTAGTGACCGTGGTCGCTTTTGAGTTGCCAACGCCTTTAACAGCCCACCCATCGGGATGTTTAACTACATGTTGATTCTTCCCTTTTGCCATTATGCAACCTCCTTATGATCAATTTTTACTCTTCGCTTACCCGTCAACAACTGCTGCATCAACGCTTTTTTCTCTTGCTTTAAGGTATCGAGCTTTTGTTGTAGAGCAGAGATTTCTTGGTCGGCGCCGGAGAGCACGGTAGCGATTTTTTGTTGTTCTTCCAAGCCGGGATAGGGCAGTTTTAAAAATGAAAAATCGCTGTAGCTAATCTGTTTCCCGTCTCGAATTCCGATGACTGCTACAGCGAGGTGTCCGATGAAGTCATAGGACTTGTAATATTGCTTATAGAATTCATCATTAATCGTCCGAATTGGTTCCAACACGGTATATGCAGGGCTAACCAATCCGCGGTAGTCAGAGTATTCCAAACCTCCTTGAAATGAGCGAAGGCTAATAATGAAATTACCAGGAACAACCAGTTTATAACCTTTGGTTGAGCCGTCAGGCATTACTACACGGCGCTCGAGCATTGAACGTGGCAATACGCCTTTATCTTGTGTAACCGCCAACAACTCTTCTGTTTCAGAGTTATTTTTCCGAGAAACTGTTTTGAATAGTTCACTGGCCTTGAGCCACTCCCACTCCTCACTAAACCTAACTCCATTGTTATCAAGCAGGCGTTTTTTGCCGGTGAGCAGTTGTTGCATCAGGGCTTTTTTCTGCTGCTGGCTGTTAGCGAGTAGTTGCTCGGTGGTGGTGATGGCCTTATCCCAGGTCGAGAGAATTTGGGCGATTTTCCGTTGTTCTGGAAGTGGGGGAACACAAATAGAAAACTTTCTAACGGTGTGTATGGAAAATTCTCGTCTTGTGGTCCCAACAGTTAAATTATCAATTTCACGCTGAGTTTTCTCGGCTTGCAGCTGCAAAGCAATAAAGGCTGAATCATATTTATCGGAGGGTCTTATCCTTGCTATTTCTCTAGCAATGTTGCCCGAAAAACCATCAGGTACAATCCCGACAGCGCCTATAGTCCCTTTTACTGAGATAAGCACATCGCCACCTTCTACTCGGCTTTTCGCGTACTTTCCTTCGATATCTTTAGATGCTCGATGGAGAGGCGATATAGCAATAGTGTCTATAAATTTAATTGGAACAATAGGGATTCCATCCGTTGTATCTTCACCAATCTGTACCACGCCGTAACGGATTGGTGCTGATGGTTCAGCTATATCCTCTAATGCGGTCAACTTCCATCCATTAGGCACCATAACCAAGTTCCTCCAGGTACTTGGCCATCTTGGTTTCCAACTCGGTCAGATGTGCTTTCAGTTTCTCACGCTCGGCTCGCACAGCCATTAAATCGATTTCTTCCTCTTCTTCAAAGGTATCGACGTAGCGCGGGATATTGAGGTTGTAGTCGTTTTCCTTGATCTCATCGAGGCTGGCGACATAGGCGTATTTATCGATGTCTTTGCCTGCACGATACGTCTCAACCACTTTGGCGATATTCTCGGAGGTGAGCAGGTTTTGGTTTTTACCGGCTTTAAATTCACGAGACGCATCAATAAACATTACCGACTCATGCGATTTATCTTTATTGAAAATCAGAATCGCAGCTGGAATGCCCGTGCCGTAAAAAAGCTTTTCTGGAAGGCCAATCACGGCGTCGAGCAGGTTTTCATCAATCAGCTGTTTACGGATTTTGCCTTCACTGGAGCCACGGAATAGCACGCCATGTGGCACCACTACGCCCATACGCCCCCCTGGTTTACCTTGAGAAGCGGGTTTCAGGGTTTCGATCATGTGCAGGATAAAGGCGTAGTCGCCTTTGGTTTTAGGCGGTACGCCACGGCGGAAGCGGCTAAATTTATCGTGTTCGGCTTCGTCGTGGCCCCATTTATCCAGGCTGAAAGGTGGGTTGGCGGTTACGATATCAAAAAGCATAAGATCGCCGTTTTTATCTAACAGCTTAGGGTTGCGAATGGTGTCGCCCCATTCAATCTTGTGGTTGTCTTCGCCATGCAGGAACATGTTCATTTTGGCCAGTGACCAGGTTGAGCCGATGGCCTCTTGCCCATATAGGGCGTATTGTTTACTACCGTGATTCGCCACGACTTTGCGTCCACACTTCATTAGTAGCGAGCCAGAGCCACAGGCAGGGTCACAGATGCTGTCGCCCGGTTGCGGGTCTAACAACTCAGCGATCAGGTCACTGACTTCTGGTGGGGTATAAAACTCACCGGCTTTCTGGCCGCCACTGGCGGCGAAATTTTTGATCAGGTATTCGTAGGCGTTACCGATTACATCCAGCGTGCCGACACGGCTGGGTTTGAGGTTCAGTTCGGGCTTGGCGAAGTCTTCCAGAAGGTGACGAAGAATGGTGTTCTTTTGCTTTTCTTCGCCCAGTTTATCGGTGTTAAAACTGATATCCTGGAACACGCTTTTACCGGCGTCTTTTAGTTTGGTGCCATTGGCTTCTTCAATGGCGTGCAGCGCCTGGTCGATGCGCTCGCCGTTACCGGGTTCGTGACGGCGCTCGTACAGGGTGTAGAAGCTGGCAGCCTTAGGCAATACGAAGCGCTCGCTTTTCATCATCTCTTCGATGAGTTCCGGCTCGTCGCCGTACTCGGCCTTGTAACCATCGTAGTGATCTTGCCATACATCGGAGATGTACTTGAGGAAAAGCATGGTCAGAATGAAGTCTTTATAAGTATCGGCGCTGATGGTGCCACGGAAGGTATCGCAGGCGTTCCATAGCGCTTTGTTGATGCTATCTTGGTTGATTTTTTCGTTTGCGCTCATACTCAACTCGTCTCTTTTAATAGTTGCTGAAACACGCCTTTGAGCATGTTCTCACGATTCTTTAATAATGCCTGGGTAACATCCTGTTCGTGTTCCCACAGTCGATTTAGCTCAATAATCTGTTGCTGGGTTTTTAGCGAAGGAACGGCGATCTTCAATTGTTTAAGGGTTTCAGCCCTTAACATAGGCATACTTGTTCCCTGACTCGATTCGATAAGTGCTCGCTGCATGGCTGGCTGATTAAGAATCCAACATAAAAATTCAGCGAGAATATGCTTGGTTGGCGTCAGTATTAAAAACTGACTACTCACTACCACTGGCATTGAATTCCTGTCAGTTGGTACTAAATAAGACGCTTTAAAATATCCGCCTCGGCCTGGAAGTAACACACTTCCAGAAGAAACAAAGGCCTTATCTTTCCCAGTCCAGTTGATTTGAGGAAGAGATTCAACTGGCAGATTAAATGAAGTGCCATCTTCATGTATTTTTCGTACATCTTTTATTTGCACAACATACGCATTGCCACCTACTGCCACTTCCTCAACTTTTTCGCGGAAGGTATAGCCAGTACGGATATTCGCGATGCTATTTAGGGTTTTCATTATAATTGCTCGTTCATTAGATACTCAGGGCAGTAATAGCCATCCATGGCCACTTACTTAAGCTGCTTTCTGCAACTGCTCTTTAAGCCAATTAGTCATTGTGCTGTCAGTGTCATAATCCAGACTTCTCCAGGCAGCTTCCCCCTGAAGTCTTGTGACTAGTAGCCCGTCATCGGTGTCCATTACTGAAGCCAATGTGTCGCGAATTTGACTTGCTGATTGTTCTGTTGCTATTAACCAGCATGACTCTAATGGTTTCGCCCATGTACCATAAGACTTAATTTTGCTGATCAAATCCTGGTAGTTACGTTGATTTCTCAGATCGTAGTTAATTTGATATACTTTCATTGTTCATTTACCTCGTAAGTTAAGTTGCTATTAGCTGTCGGTTAATGAAAGCAGTGACTGGTTGCCGCCTGTCACTGCAATCCTACTTTACTCATGCAGTATCAAAAAAAAGCACAGTAGACACTCTACGCATAAGATAGGTTTATAGTTACCTAGATTTATGCTCGCGTCAATATTTATTTTGCAGTATTAATTCTACTGTATGATGGCTACATCACTATCAATGTAATTTCTATGCTGTTAAAAAGCCCTAAACCACGTTGTTCAAATCCTGTAAAGCCATAAATCGGAACCCCGCAAGCGGGGCCCCCTTGCTACGCAACCCTTCGGGCGATTTCTAGCTTGACTGGCTTTTCTCTGCGTAGTGCGTGTTGGCCATGAGGTATGGCGCGCCTTTAGGCGGCAAGCGCCTAAAACTTACCAACCTCATAGCAAAAGGGGCTTCTATGAAACCTATGGACTTTATAAACAAGGCTAAAAAAGTAGAATTTGCTGATATAGCAAGGTCGCCAAAGCCGATTGAACGTACCACTCTTAAACACGTCCGGCCTACAGATAAATGTTACCTGGTTAAAGCTGGTAGTAAGTTACAATTTTGGATCACTCGTGATGATTGTTTGTTGTCTGTGAATGTCTCTTTGCACTCACCATTTTGTGTTTGTACTGATGCAGATAGTTAGCTATGTTTCCCATATCCCAACTTTCCCAGTTAGAAATTGAGCATTTTTTTATTTTTTTCATAAATTTTTTTCGATTTCTTTATGGTGAGTACACTGGTGAGTAAGAAAGGATTGAAAAGAGCAAAAAACACCTTGCAGTCTTTGATATACGAGGATTTGTGAAATTTAAAACGATAAACAGATTCAGAATATCGAGTAATATCCGTTGGAGTCCAAAAGCCTCCGCTAAAGCCCAGCCATGCTGTAATGCCGATCAGTTAAGAATATTTTCCTGATCGGTTGACCGATCGTTTTAAGACTTCAAAATCCGATATCAGTCTCTGGTATCGGATTTTTTTTATGTC
>VAOV01014905.1_pt1 | contig 19098 bp, 12 predicted proteins | sample 3393941 | NCBI WGS metagenome assembly VAOV01 (sample SAMN08290427, study PRJNA428436) | hydrothermal vent metagenome | isolation source: Deep-sea hydrothermal vent chimney | place: Indian Ocean: Southwest Indian Ridge | depth 2398 m m
ACGCAATTGTCAATAAAAGAGGTTCAGGAACGAATTATGTCGACATTAGCGAAAACGCTAAGCCTAATTAGCGCATTATTTATGCTAACAGCATGTGGTGGAGGCGGCTCGTCAGTCTCTCGGGATGACACGGATAACGGAAGCGGAGACGGCGGAACCACACCCTCTTATTCAATTTCCTTATCACTGGAAAACGAAAGTGGAGCAAGCGATAACAATTTATCAGAAGACAACAGCTTGTTCGCTGTCGCGACGGTAACAGATGAAGACGGTAACCCGTACAGCGATGCGTTATTAACATTTACGCTAAGTAACGAAGCGTTAGCCGAGTTTGGCAATGACACCGGTACTGCGCGTACTAATTCAAGTGGGGTGGCTAGGCTGCGCCTAAACGCAAGTACTGCGTCGGGTGATGGTGAAATTACCGCTGCACTTGGAAGTGGCGAAACAGGCACAACGACCTTTTCTGCTACGGCGGTTAGTGGCACAGACCCCACGTCCATTAGTGTTGCATTAACGCTACAAAATGAGAGTGGCGAGGCCGACAATAGCCTTTCTTCGAGTAATTCATTGGTTGCGATGGCAACAGTAACGAACTCGTTAGGTGAGCCACAGGCAGATCTTCTACTTACCTTTTCACTCAGCAACGACGAACTGGCTACGTTTTCTAACGATACTGGCACGGCGTTGACTAATGCTGACGGTGTAGCAACGTTAGGCATGTCGGTGGGTAGTGCTTCTGGCGACGGCGAAGTTACCGCTACCTTAGCTACTGGCGAGACAGATTCCACGACCTTCAGTTCTGAAGGCAGCACCACAGTAAGTGAAGAACCGGCTTCTCTTGAACTTTATGCTAACAATATTCAATTGGCTTCAAGCGGTAGTGATGAGGTAGAGTTGATTGCATTAGTTAAAAACGAACAAAGCGTATTGATGGAAGGGGTTGAAGTGAGCTTTTCAGCCCAAACAGGCGATGGCGTTGAGCTTCAATTAACCCAGCCTGAAACTACGGCTGACGGCACTGCCCGAGCGATACTGACGTCCCAAAACGACAAGTCAAACCGCACTATTACCATTACTGCTGGTGCTGGCAGCCTTTCTCAAACGGTTGAAATCACGATTTCCGGTACGCAAGTGACTATAAACGGTGCATCTTCGGTAATCTTGAACGATAGCGTGGATTATACCATTCGCGTACAAGATTCTGATGGCACGTCTATTCCGAATCAAGACGTGGTACTGACTGCTGGGAACGGCGCGTTAAGCAGCACCTCTGTTAACACGGGGTCAAACGGTCAAGCAACAGTAACGTACACAGCTTCAACCTCAGGTGAAGACACTATTACGGCTTCTGCACTTAATGCAGAAACAACGTTTACGGTGAAGGTACAGCAAGATGAATTTAATTTTGTAAACCTACCAACAGAAGAAGTTCCCCTCAGTCAGTCTCAAACCATTACGGTACAGTGGCGTCAAAACAATACGCCGGTAGTTGGGCAAGACGTAACGTTTAGCGCGTCTCGTGGTGTGATTGCAGGAAACGCTACGGTAGCGACTGATGCTGAAGGCCAGGCAAGTATTCAAATTAGCGCTGATAATGCGGGTATTTCCTCTATTACTGCGTCAGCTAGTGACGGCAGTGGTGACGTGTTAGTTTCCGCGTTAGCCCAAATCGAGTTTATCGCAACAACCCCACATACGCTTATTGCTGATGCATCTCCTGACATTCTAGGGCCAGACGGTCAAACCAGTACAATAAGCGCCGTAGTGCGTGACGTAGATGGTAACTTAGTAAAAAATAGCGTAGTTAACTTCTCTGTTTCTGACGTCTCTACGGGGTTCGTATCGCCGTCTCAAGCAACAACAGATAGTAAGGGTATAGCAACTACCGTATTTACCTCGGGTTCGGTTACTACGCAGGAGTCTGTTGTTGTCACTGCATTCGTGGCAGATGACACCGCTATCGATGATCAAGTTACACTTACGGTTGGAGCTCGTGCGTTCGATATTTCACTTGGAACGGGTAACGAAATTGAAGAACCTACGAGTACATCATACCTAAAACGATTCGGTGTATTTGTGTCAGACTCTGCAGGCCAACCAGTTAGTGGTGTCAGTTTAACGGCGTCTATCGCACCAGTGAAGTATGTAGATAACGGCGAATACAGAACAGGCTTCTGGGTTTATGATGACGACGAATCACAATGGATAGCAATAGTTAACCAAAATTGTCTAACAGAAGATGTGAATGACAATGGTATCCTAGATACCACGCCGACCGATGAAGATACTAACGGCGACGATATGTTAACACCGGGTCTTGTCGGTACGATTTCATTTACAGACGGCGTTGCTGTTACAGATGAAAATGGTTACGCCGAATTAGAGTACCGGTACCCAAGTAGTTATGCAGTGTGGTATGACGCGGTCATTTCTGTTTTTGGACAGTCAACAGGGAGTGAGGCGCAAGCGTCAATGAACTATACCTTGGGGATATCGGCTGATGACGTCACTGATGAAGGTGCGTCACCACCAGCAAACCCTTTCGGCGTTACTGATCAATGTACAACCGTTACGCCCTAAACTGTTGAATAAGCAATGCAAAAAAGCCGACGTGAAAGTCGGCTTTTTTATTCTTAATTTTTAAATGCAGGAAATAGCTACCCCTGCTGGAACGGATAAACCGAGCCAATCTTAAGAATTTGCGTAAGCTCATCTAGGGCGGTGCGAGATTCAATTAGCAACTGCGGATCGCGCAAGTCATCCTCGCGTAATTCATCGCGATAGTGCTTATCTACCCATGTGTTTAAGCGAGCAAACTGAGTGTCGTTAATTAATGTGTTCTGATTAACGGCCTCAAGCTCTTGGTCGTTCATTGCTACGCGCAGACGTAAGCAAGCCGGGCCGCCACCGTTGCGCATGCTTTGTTTAACGTCAAAATAGTTGACCGACTTAATGGGCGTGCCTAGCGTTACCACCTTGTCTAAGTAGCGTTTAACCGCCTCATTTTCCTGACATTCAGTTGGCGCGATAATGGTCATGTCGCCACTTGGAAGGGTAATGATTTGGGTGTTGAACAAGTAAGTTTTAACCGCGTCTAATACCGACACTTCTGACGTTGGAACTTCAATGAAATAAAGCGGCTCACTGCCAAATTTTGCTTGAAGTTCTTTTAAGCCTGCGTCTTTTTGATAAAACGCCTGTTCGTGGAAGAACAACACGTTTTGATTACCTACAGCTATGACGTCGTTGTGGAATACGCCTTGGTCTATAACGTCTGGATTCTGCTGCATGTAAACTACGCCATCGTCATCCAGACCATGCAAACGCGCAATGGCTTGGCATGCTTCAAGGGTTTGACGGGCAGGGTACTTTGTTGGCGCAGGCTTACTGGTATCAAAAGCATGACGGCCATAAACAAACAATTCTACGCCAGCTTGTCCATAGTTACTGCAAAGTCGCGTATGGTTGGCTGCACCTTCATCGCCAAAATGTTCGTTATCTGGCAGGTGATGATGGTGAGCGAAGTGTTTTTCATTGGCAAAGGTGCCACGCAGGATATTACCGGTCACTTGTGGTTCGAGCGAACGGTGAAACTTATTCGTCAAGTTTGCAGGGGTAAAGTGAACACGTCCATCGGCAGTATCGGCGCTAGGAGACACAGTGGCAGCATTTGCGGTCCACATGCTACTGGCAGAGCAACAAGCAAGAAAAATCTCGCGAGACTGCTTTGCAGCGCTTTCTAGCACACGTGCATCATTACCGGTGAAGCCAAGGCGACGCAATGCTGCAATATCTGGGCGCTCTTGCGGTGCTAACACACCCTGCATCATACCCATATCAGCTAGGGCCTTCGCTTTAGCCAAACCTTGTTTAGCTGCCTGTTTAGGGCTGCTTACTGCATTGGCGTTGTTCAGGGAAGCCACATTACCGAAAGACAGACCGGCATAATTGTGGGTTGGGCCTACTAGACCGTCAAAGTTAACTTCAAACTGCTTCATACTTTCCCTCATTATTGGTGTTTCCACGCTTGACCTATGTGCTACTTTTATACTTCATATGACGGAAGTGTTTGTCATCGACAGCCATGTTTACAATCGGTAGCGCTAAGTTAAACGATGCACTTTTTGAACCTGTAACCATTGTTAGGCTAGGTTGGAATGGCTGGCATTATACGGCTTTTAAGGGCAATGCCAATCGCACTGGTTGTTTATTGTACAGAATTTGGGTGCGATTAGAGCGAAGTGAAGAATAAGTATGAAGAAGATCTTGTTTTCCATTCACTTTGTAGATATATGTTAAAAAAGAGCGAGTACCCTATATATAGTGCAAGGTTACTCCAAATTTCAGAAATTGACGTAAATAGTCATTTAAAATCAATAGGTTTAGTTCAATTATATGGCAAAATCACTGGTCATAGTCGAGTCACCAGCCAAAGCAAAAACGATAAATAAATATCTTGGTAAAGATTTTATCGTAAAAAGTTCGGTTGGCCATGTGCGAGATCTTCCAACGAAGGCGTTAGGCAAAGTAGAGCCTAAAAAACCGGCTAAAGAACTCAAAACTTTAAGCGAAGAAGCGCGTCAAGAATACCTTCGACGTCATGAATATTTGAAGCTTGTAGACAGAATGGGTGTGGATCCAGAGAAAGACTGGAAAGCGCACTACCAAGTATTACAAGGTAAAGAAAAAGTCGTTAACGAGCTTAAAAAATTAGCGAAAGACGCAGACACCATTTATCTCGCAACCGATTTGGATCGCGAGGGAGAGGCCATCGCTTGGCATCTGCAGGAGTTGCTGGGTAAAAAAGATAAAACGTATCAGCGTGTGGTGTTTAATGAAATTACCAAAAACGCGATTCAAGATGCGTTTTCAGACCCGGGTGAGCTAAATATATCTCGTGTCAATGCGCAGCAAGCACGCCGATTCTTAGACCGTGTTGTGGGCTTTATGGTGTCGCCCCTGCTTTGGAAAAAGATTGCCCGAGGCCTATCAGCAGGACGTGTTCAATCGGTAGCAGTACGCTTAGTGGTGGAGCGCGAGCGAGAAATTAAAGCGTTTGTGCCGGAAGAGTTTTGGGATGTGCACGCCGACCTGACCAGCCAAGAAAAAGCGGCACTACGGATGCTGGTGGCTAAGTATCAAGGCAACGGGTTTAAGCCAAAAAATAAGGCAGAAGCCGACAAAGCACTGGCTGATTTAGAAAGTGCGAAATACACGGTAGAAAGCCGCGAATCGAAGCCAACGCAAAGCCGCCCATCAGCGCCGTTTATCACGTCTACACTGCAGCAAGCGGCAAGTACGCGACTTGGCTTTGGTGTTAAGAAAACCATGATGATGGCGCAGCGTCTTTATGAAGCGGGTTACATCACCTATATGCGTACCGACTCGACAAATTTGAGTCAAGAAGCGCTAGATAGTGCTCGAGCGTATATTTCCGATAATTTCGGTAACAAGTATTTACCAGATTCCCCAATTCGCTACGGCAGCAAAGAAGGCGCGCAAGAAGCGCACGAAGCGATTCGCCCGTCTAATGTCAATATCAGCGCTGCTAGTTTAGGTGATATGGAACGTGACGCTCAGCGTCTTTACGAGCTGATTTGGCGACAATTTTTGGCCTGTCAAATGACGCCAGCGAAGTACGACGCAACCACCATCAAAGTGGCTGCGGGTGATTACGAGCTAACCGCCAAAGGCCGTGTACTTAAGTTTGACGGTTGGACGCGCGTGCAGCCACAGCTTCGCAAAAAAGGCGATGAAGAATTAATGTTGCCAGATGTGCAGAAAGGCGATGTGCTTGACTTGAAAGCACTTGATCCTAAGCAGCATTTCACAAAACCAGTGGCACGATTTAACGAAGCGTCTTTGGTAAAAGAGCTGGAAAAACGCGGTATTGGCCGCCCGTCGACCTACGCGAGTATTATCTCAACCATTCAAGACCGCGGCTATGTACGTTTAGAGAACAAGCGTTTTTATGCCGAGAAAATGGGCGAGATCGTTAATGATCGTCTAATGGAAAACTTCGACGACTTAATGAGCTACGACTTTACGGCCAACATGGAGCAACATCTCGATGATATTGCTGAAGGCAACAAAGACTGGAAAGACGTACTCAATGAATTCTACAGTGGGTTTTACGGTAAGCTTCTAAACGCAGAGAAAGACCCTGAAGAAGGCGGTATGCGCCTAAATCAGGCGATACCAGCGGGTATTGAGTGCGACAAATGCGGCCGTGAAATGAACGTAAGAACCGCGTCAACGGGTGTATTCTTAGGTTGTTCTGGGTATAACTTGCCGCCTAAAGAGCGCTGCACGAATACCATGAACTTAACGCCTGGCGATGAAGTCGTTAAGGTAGATGACGAAGAAGAGCTTGAAACCGAAGCCCTTCGTTCTAAAAAGCGTTGCCCTAAATGTGGTACCGCCATGGACAGTTACTTGGTAGATGAAACCCGTAAGCTACACGTTTGTGGTAATACACCTACCTGTGATGGAACCTTGGTTGAAGCGGGTACCTTTAAGATTAAAGGCTACGACGGCCCGATTATCGAATGCGATAAGTGCAGCAGCGATATGGAGCTTAAAAACGGTCGATTCGGTAAATACTTTGGCTGTACCAACGAAGAGTGTAAGAATACCCGTAAGCTTTTACGAAACGGCGAAGCTGCACCACCTAAAGAAGACCCAGTAGATTTACCTGAGCTACCGTGTGAAAAATCTGATGCTCACTTTATGCTACGTGACGGTGCGTCGGGCATCTTCTTAGCGGCCCACAACTTCCCTAAATCGCGCGAAACTCGTGCACCGAAAGTGGAAGAACTGGCACGCTTTAGAGATAGAATTTCGCCGAAATTCTATTATCTTGCAGATGCGCCGAAAACCGATCCTGACGGAAACCCTGCAATAGTTCGCTACAGTAGAAAGACAAAGCAGCAGTATGTGATGTCGGAAAATGAAAACGGCAAAGCGACGGGCTGGTCTGCATGGTACGACGATGGCAAGTGGCAAGAGCAAGCGGCTAAAAAGCCGGCTGCCAAGTCGAAAGCTAAGAAAAAATAATTCAAAGCTAATACAATACTGTGAAGCGTAAAAAAATAAGCCCGAATTTATTCGGGCTTATTACTTCTTGAATATTTGTTAGGTCTTGCAACATACTTTATGCAAGGCTAATTACTACATTAATAGAGAGTGAGTTATGGCCTCTTTACAAGATCAACTTTTAAAAGCCGGATTGGCTGATAAAGCGACTGCGAAACAAGCACGCGCAGATAAACGCAAAAAACAAAAACAGAAAAATAAGCAAAAGCAGCCTGTGGTAGATGAAGCAGCATTAGCGGCGCAGCAAGCGGCTGAAGAGAAAAAAGCTCGCTCTCGTGAGCTTAACCAATTGCAGCAGGAAGAACGAGAAAAACGTTCAATTGCGGCTCAAGTAAGGCAGCTTATTAACGTTAATAAACAGCCTCGTAAGGGTGAAACGCTACTTAATTTTACTCACGATAACGTGGTAAAACGCATGTATGTGAGTGAAGAAATGCACAAGCAAGTGACAAAAGGTCGTTTGACTGTGGTATTACTTGACGATGCTTACGAACTGGTTCCAACGCCTGTGGCTGACAAGATTGCTCAGCGTGATGAATCTTCAATTATATATCGCGCCGATCTAGATAAAAGTGGCAGCGACGGAAAAGACGAGGAAGAAGACGACTGGTATGCCGACTACGAAATTCCAGACGATTTAACCTGGTAAACTTTTCAAACTCACCACCTTGTGGCTTTTAAAAAGCTCGGTGGTGAGTAAATGCTTTCAACCATAGCTGTATTTACTCAAGTTTTATCAACCTTCTCCTAATACCCGTACTCTATTTGCGTGTTCTGATTGCAATTGAACTTCAAAGACCCTTCATAGCTATCGCTTGCGCTACCCTAAAACACTGTATTTATTACGACTTTTTAGAATTAGTTCTCTTTAGAAAATCTTATCTCGGCCGTTAAGAACAAAATAGTTAAGGAAAGGTGTTACCTCTGCTTTCTAGTCTATAGTTATTAAAGCGCATAAGTATCGTTGCCCAAAATGATTTGCGTTAGATGTTGTTTCTTAATTTAGGAGGGAAGCCATGAATGGTTTACCGAAGCTGTTTCTAGGTGTCGTAATATCATTATGCATGTCACTACCTGTAAATGCTGGGCTATTCAACATCTCTATCAATAATCTTGGAGGGTTAACACCTACACAATCTAGCGCATTTGACGATGCAATTGCGTATTGGGAGTCTTACTTAATAGGCGTTCAAAGTACGTTTGACCACAGTATTGTTATAGATGCGAGTGGAGCACCCATTGATGGCACGGGCGGGGTGTTAGGCAGTGCTGGCCCGTCGAGAGTTACTCAGTTTTCCGATAGTACTTATGTGTATGCAAATAAAGGTCGCATGCGTTTTGATACGGCAGATCTAAATAACATGGAAAATAACGGCACACTTTTCGATGTTATCGTGCACGAAATGGCTCATGTTATCGGGTTTGGAACTTTGTGGACGACTGATTTTTTTATCGCAGGGAGCCAGTCTAATTACGTCAACGGCACAGGGCGCTATACTGGAGAATACGCTTTGGAAATTTACCGCCGTGAGTTTGTCGAAGACGCCACTTTTATTCCTGTTGAACTTGGAGGAGGCGAAGGTACTGCCAATAGTCATTGGGACGAGCCTTGGCCTGGTGGTTCATCGGATTTAATGACCGGCTATTTAGGGCCCTATCCAATTACATTAAGTGATACCACGGTAGCGTCGTTTGCTGATATTGGTTATTTGACTACTGTTACTCATGCAGTTGATGAGGCTGCTACGGTATGGCTGTTTCTACTTTCATTCGGGTTAGTACTAAGAAAAAAGCCTCTACGAACTAGTGCGCGCCTTCTGCAATCTGTGTAACCTAATCAAGGCCTAGCTTTCTATTGCTAAGCAGTGTTTTGAATTTTTAGAATAAATAATGAGGGAAAGCTTGATAAGAGAGAAACATAAAGTGGATAAAGTGAATAAAACTCTTATCGGACTAGTGTTAGCGGGTGGCCAATCGCGCAGAATGGGACAAGATAAAGCCCTTATGCGTTATCAGGGAAGCACGCTTATTGAGAGAGCGTCATCGCTGTTAAAGGCTGCAGGGTGTGATGAGGTCTTAATCAGCCGTAATTCGCTAAATTTTTTAAATGATAAAATTGACGATGCAGGTCCACTGGGTGGAGTGCATGCGGCACTGGATGCTTTATGTCATTCAAATGATGGCAGCGACAGTCCTATTGCTTTACTTGTTCTTCCCGTAGATATGCCCCAGATGACGCCCCAGCTTTTGAAAACATTAGTTTCATTAGGACGGGAAGCCCAGCGGTCGGTCTATGTGAAAAAACGCTTTTTGCCTTTTTACTTGTCGGTTAAGCAGAATACTAAAGCCATACTAACTCACTACTTGGTTGACCAAAACAAGCGACGTGTGGTGGGGTTCTTGGAAAGCCTAGACGCCATCGCTCTTGAAGAAGCTAATCTTGTGCTCACAAAAAGGGTGGGTGGCGAGCAAGAAGAACAGATCGAAGAATTGACCCATTCGGATGAGGCACAATGGCTCAATGTTAATACGCCAGGTGATTGGCCTGATGACAAATAACACTGAACATCAAGCATTAGTTTTAGATAGTACATCTAAAAATCGAAGCTTTATTCTTGCTGAAGAGGTCGCATTAAGCATTAGTTACAACGGTATCAACTATGCGGTAATGCTTGTTACGCCCAAAGACATAGAAGACTTTATTGTTGGCTTCAGTTTAAGCAACGACATTATTGAACACCCCCGCCAGCTCTATAACATTGAATTGACTCACCATGGTGAACATATTAATGCTGAAGTCGAAATTTCCAACCAAGCGTTTTGGAAGTTAAAAGAAAATAAACGGCAATTGGCGGGTGCGTCGGGCTGTGGGCTTTGTGGTGTCGAAGCGCTGGATAACGCTTTGCCTCAACTCCAACCTTTAGATCCATTGCCTCTGCCAGAAGCAAGCTGGTTTGAGGGGTTGAGAGACCTGATATCGCAAGCGCAAGCATTAGCGCAGCAAAGTGGGGCAGTGCACGGCGCGCTCTATATTGATGCGAAGCGCAATGTACTGGCGTGTCGTGAAGATATAGGAAGGCATAACGCTTTTGATAAGTTAATTGGTGCCATTGCGGCTAATAAACTTTATCAGAAGGATTGCCTTGTAGTGCTAACCAGTCGCTGTAGCTTAGAATTAGTACAAAAAGCGATAAGAGCAAAGCTACCCGTAGTTGTAACGCTTTCTGCACCCACGGCGCTGTCAGTTAAGTGGGCGAGTAGATACGGTGTTACCCTTATTCATGTCCCCAAATATGACGCACCGAGGGCCTATGCGCCGCAGGCCAATACGGTACCCGAAAGCCAAAGCGATAACCGCAAGCCAAATAGGTAGCTGCAACATAATCAAGCCCTAAAGAGATAAAAAACCCGATATGACATTAATTATTAGAAACACCTTATCGGGGGCTTTTCTCATAAGTCTATACCGCAGACACGTCTATTCGGCCATCTGATTCAGATTTTGAGAGTTTAATAGCAATAAATTTTGACGTTGGTGTGAAGGTTCCGTCACCATAACTTTCTAATGGTACCAGCGGGTTGGTTTCCGGGTAATAGGCCGCGGCTTGTCCTGGCGGAGTGTCGTATGCCACCAACATAAACTGTTTAATTTGGCGGGTTTTGCCGTCGTTCCACATTGACGTTATATCCACCTTATCGCCGTCTTTAAATCCCAGTTTTTCGATATCGCTTTCGTTAACAAAAAGGACATCACGGGCGCCAAACACGTTTCTGTAACGGTCATTCATACCATAAATCGTGGTGTTGTATTGGTCGTGCGAGCGCAATGTCTGTAAGATTAAGTCTGGTTTTTCGCCACGACCGACTACATCATCGTTTAATAGCGAGCTTGGCAGTGTATTGGCTGCAAATTCCGCTTTACCCGATGGTGTTAGCCACCGTCTTTCGCTCGCCGCATTGCCTAGATGAAAGCCCCCGGGGTTCGCCACTTTGCTATTAAAGTTTTTAAAGCCCTCAATGGTATCGGCAATTAGGTCGCGTATATTGTCGTAATTACTGACTACATGATCCCAGTCTACAGGCGTATTGCCTAACGTGGCTTTTGCGATACCCGCAATGATAGCCGGTTCCGAGCGAAGTTCAGGTGAACTCGGCGGTAGTTGTCCATAGGAGAGGTGGACCATTGAAAAGGTATCTTCAACGGTAACACCTTGCTGTCCGCTAGCCTGCATGTCGACTTCAGTTCTACCCAAACAGGGTAGAATAAGCGCATCTTTTCCCGTCGTTAAGTGAGAACGGTTTAATTTAGTGGCGATATGCACGGTTAAATCGCATTTTGATAATGCGGCGTGGGTGCGCGGCGTATCCGGTGTGGCTTGTGCGAAATTGCCACCTAAGCCAATGAAGACTTTGGCATCGCCACGTTCCATGGCCTGAATGGCTTGAATAGTGTTGTGACCTCTCTCTCGTGGTACCACAAAGTTAAACTTGTTTTCCAGCGCGTCGAGTAACGCTTTAGGCGGTACTTCGTTAATACCCACGGTTCTGTCACCCTGAACGTTACTATGGCCTCGAACAGGCGACAGACCGGCGCCAGGCTTGCCAACATTGCCTCGCAATAGCTGCACATTCACGATTTCTTGAACCGTAGCAACAGAGTGCTTGTGTTGGGTAATTCCCATAGCCCAACACATGATCACGCGCTCGCCGCGGGCGTACATGGTAGCAGCATGACCAATTTCTTCTTTCGATAAACCACTCTGCGCTTCAATATGCTCCCAGCTGGTCGATTCAACAGCAGTTAAATAGTCATCCATGCCATTCGTATGTGCATTGATAAAGTCGTGGTCGAATACGGGAGGGGCATTGTTCGCTTTTGCTTCCTGCTCCCAGGCTAAAAGCCACTTAGCAATGCCGCGCATGACTGCCATATCGCCGCCAAGGGCAGGCCTGAAGTAAGCGGTATTGGTTGGCGTTGAACCATTGGTGAGCATTTCAATAGGGTGCTGAGGGTGTTGGAACTTTTCTAGTCCTCGCTCTTTTAGCGGATTTAAGCAAACGACTTGGGCGCCTCTTCGCACCGCATCGCGCAGTGGCTCTAACATGCGCGGGTGGTTAGTCCCCGGGTTTTGTCCGATAACAAATATCGTATCCGCTTTTTCAAAATCGTTAAATGTAACGGTGCCTTTACCTACGCCTATGGTAGGTTTCATTCCTTGACCCGATGCTTCGTGGCACATGTTTGAGCAGTCTGGGAAGTTATTGGTGCCAAATGCGCGAACGAATAATTGATAAAGATAAGCTGCTTCATTGCTAGCGCGCCCTGACGTATAGAATTCGGCTTGATGTGGAGAGCTCAGCCCGTTCAGGTGTTGAGCGATTAGGTCAAACGCGTCATCCCACTTGATGGCTTCATATCGGTCGGTTTGGTTATTGTAACGGACCGGGTGGGTTAGCCTGCCTTGAGACTCGAGCCAGTAGTCAGTGTGTTTTTTCAACGCACTCACCGTATAGTCAGCGAAAAATTCCGGGCCTACGTAGCGACCGGTTGACTCCCAATTTACGGCTTTCGCCCCGTTTTCACAAAACTTGACTAAACCGCTTTCTGGCGACTCTCCCCATGCACAACCCGGACAGTCGAAGCCTTTATCTTGATTGGTTTTAAGCATGGCCCGAAGGTTTTTGAGCGGCTTTTCACTCTGGAGCCAACTTTGGGTTACGCTTTTTAATGCACCCCATCCGCCAGCAGGGTTGCCGTATTGCTTAATATTCCGTTTATCGCTCATACTCTTCGGTGGACCTGTCGTTTAGTCAATACATAGTGTAGATACACATTAATGATTCAAACGGATGAAAGCTATAGCCTAAAACTCTGAATTCGATTAAACGAGGATCTATACGGATATATTGCGAGGCTATTTAAAAGTTAAAATTTTTATCGCCTAACTAAACTAGCACGTTGCCAAAAATAACGATTTAAATTTCACTGCCCTAATAAAAAAGAGACGTGAATGTATGTTCCCGCTCAATGTATTTGTTTACTATGTACAAAAAGCGTTGCTTAGCGTTCGTTGAAAAATCAGATGAAAGGTTAGTGCATCAAAGGCTAAGCAGTAATTGTATGAACGCAGCACATAAGCGTTTTAAAGATGATATTCCATTGAGGTAACATGGTTTCTTGGCAGTCTCTTACATTTAATGAACTCACTACTCATCAACTCTTCGACCTACTTAAGCTACGCGTCGATGTCTTTGTTGTTGAGCAAAACTGCCCCTATCCGGAACTTGATGAAAAAGACCGTCATTCGCAAACCCACCACTTAATGGGCTTTGAAAATAATAAACTTGTGGCATGTGCACGATTACTTGGTGAAGGCGTCAGTTATCCATCGGTAAGTATAGGCCGCGTGGCGACCAGTGAAGCCTTTCGGGGGAAAGGAGCGGGTAAGGCCCTTATGTGCGAAGCTATTAAGCACTGTGAGGCGCTATGGCCGGGCTGTGATATTGAAATTGGCGCGCAAGAGTATTTAAGACGCTTTTACGAGAGCTTTGGATTCAAAGCCACATCGACGATGTACTTGGAAGACGGTATTCCCCATATTGATATGAAAAGGGCAGGGGCATAAACCCCTGGCTTTATCTAGCTAGACTGGTCGGTATGTCGATGTTCTAACGATTTATTGGGCATCAGGCAGTTGAGTTACCAGTTCATCTAAACCACCTACCACGGTATCTGGTGCAATTGCCAATGGATAAAGCACTTTACCCGGGCGAGCGATAAACGCAGCTTGCCAGCCGGCCTGTTTAGTGCCAGCAATATCCCAACCATGAGCCGCGACTAACATAGCGTCTTCTGCTGCTATGCCCATTTTTTCAATAGCCCACTCATAGGTACGTGTATCGGGCTTGTACAAGTTAATGTCTTCAACGCTAAGTCGCTCGTCGAAGTAAGACAGTAGGTCTGCATTTTTAAACTGGGTATACACGCCTTTATTAGAAGAGTTGGTAAGGCTTACCAGTTTATAGCCCTTGTCTTTTAGCGCCTGCAAGCCATCGCGTACGTCTGGGTGTGGGGGGAGGCTACGTAGCGGTGTGACAATAGCCGTTTTAGCCTGCTCTTTGGTTAATTCGATACCTTCAATTTATTTGTATTCCACTTGACCTAGATAGGAGGGAGCACGAGAGGTTTTCAAAACAAGGGATGCCGTACATGCCTCTTATTATTATAGGTAGAGAGGTTGAGCTTAACTACGTATTTGCGAGTGCAGATAATGCAATATCTGTCTGATACTGGAGTTCCTCATCAATCTTCCAGTGCGTTGGGCTCCACCCTGATAAAAAGCGATAGAAATCGGCGCAGGCGAACGGGTATAAGGTTTTCCATTCTTCTATAACGTGCTTGATATCATCACGGTCGAAAGAGCAAAGGGGGTTGCCTGTCGATAAGCGAGTATTTAGCGCGCTTTCAAGCGCACCGAAATACGTGCCTAGCAAAGCGTCACGGTGTGTTATTTGCGCTTGGGTAGGGAGGGCACTTCCTAAGAAGTAAGCGACGTCTTTTACGCCTATGCCATGGCCGACATATTGGAAATCAACGGCGGCGCAAGCGGCGTAGTCTGGAGTAAAGCAAAAGTTCGCTACTTTTGCATCGCCGTGAATTACGGTTTGATAGCGTGCGTTGGCAAGCCGGTTAGCTATGGCCCTAGCACTTTGCTTAAGTCGGCTATCAGGCATTGCCTGATATTCTTCTTCTCTTGTTGCTAGGTGCCAATAGGAGCCTTCATGCCATAGCAACACTCGCTTTTTATTTTCCTCGAACTTTATGTTCAAAAAGCGCGCGTGGAAATGGGCTAGCCACTTTAAAACGGTTTTGGCGCTTTCTACTGGAAGTGACATTGTCGTGTGGGTATAGCCGCCTCGGGCAAGGTCTTCCATAACAAGCAATGTTGAATCGCCTTTTTGGTCATCAGCTACGCAAGTGGCGGTGCGACACGTGTCATCGGTGAGCGTCTGTAATGCACTATAAAAGCTATTTTCCACGCGAAACGAGTGGCGTTTGCGCTCATCACTGGCCTGTCCATTCCAACCTTTGGGGTGAGCAAGGGTATCAGGGGGCGTGGCGCATTTTACCACTACATGCCTAATACCGTTGTCTCCTGGCACTTTATTGTGATGATTGCCGGCGACGTTTTTAAGCTTGGCAGCTGAATTCGGCGCTAGTTGGGCCCTAAAGCATGCGCCGTAGCCACTCCATAGGGGCTGGATCATGCTGGTGTTTATCACATCGCAGCCACTTACGTCGCTTAACCACCGAACAAACGCTTCGCTTACCACATCGCTCATTACACGCCTTAAGAAGTAAATTAAAAAATGAATTTTCCAAAATAATTTAGCAAATGAAAAAGCCGCTCGAAAGCGGCTTTTAAAGCATTTTACTAATTGAACGCTAACAAACTGTTAGCGTAAACGGGTTAGCTATTGCGCTACTGCGTCAGCGTCAACCGACTTAGGTAGTGTTGTTGGCGCTGATGCTCGAGAGCCTGCCTGAGCCATTGCGGCTGTTTTACCAGAAACGGCCAGCGCTGGACGTTCGTTATCGGCTTTAGCCGTTAACGCAACATCTACAAAGGCGTCGTTAACTTCAGCAGGTAGCGCCATCGGATGAGATGCGCCGCGCTTACCCTTACCGCTTGCAGCTAAGCTTGACGTTTCTGAAACCTGTTGCTTACCAGGCGCTTTCGCTACCGGTGCGTTCGCTTTAGTTTCTACTGCTGCTTCGGTTGTTTCTGCAAGGTTGATTTCAACCTGCTCTGGCGATGCTGAAGCGCTTTCCTCTGCGGCTTGTTCTGACGCGTTGTCAGACGTCGCTTTCACTTCAGAAGGGGCAGCCTCTTCAGACGCTACTTCATCAGATGAGGTGCTGCTATCGGTAGAAGCCTGCGCTTTTGCAACCGCCTCTTCTTGTGAAAGAGGGGCTGCTTTAGCGACAGAGTTCTCATCAGCTGAAGTTGTATTGCCTCCTACAGGAGTCTCTTCTGCTGAAGCTTGTTCTTTCGCTGAAGGCTGTTCTTCCGCTAAAGGCTTCTTACCCGCTGAAGGCTGTTCTTTCGCTAAAGGCTTCTTACCCGCTGAAGGCTCCATACCCGTTGAAGGCTCTACATCAAACTGAAGTTCGTCTTGAACCGCTTCAACATCAAGGTTCGCGGTGTCTTGCTTTTCTTGATTAGATGCTGGTTGCTCTTCAGATGGCGCTAGCTTTCCGGGCTCCTGTGCTTGAGTTTCTTCAACAGCCGGCGCTTCTGTTTGCGTAGCTACTGTGCTTGTCTCTGGCTCTTGAGGCTCAAGTTCGCCTGGTTGCTTCGCTTGTGTTTCAGCTTCATCAACTTGCTGAGACTCTTTCTTACGACGCTGACCAGCTGCACGTACGTGACGAGGAGAACGGCGCGAACGACCACGTCCTTCGCGTTTTTGCCCGTTTTCTTCGCTGTTCGCCTCTGTAGTGTCTGCGCTATCTGTTTGGCTACCTTCAACCTTGTCGGCTTCTGGTGCAGATTTTTCTTCAGACGCTTTGTCTACAGGCTTTTTAGCTGGTTTTTTCGTTTCTTGTTTCTGAGCAGCCGTATTGCCTGACTGTGCTTCTACCTCATCGGCTTTCACCGCCTTTTGAGGCTTTGCGTCAGCTTTCGGCTTACTTTGCGCTTTTGCATCCTGTTGAGACGCTTTTACAGCCTCGTTGCCGTTCTGGGCAGGTACCGCTTGCGCTTCTGTTTGCTCTACAGTGCTTGGCGTATTGTCATCTTTCTTTACACGAACGCTACGACGCTTGTCACGGCGCTTTCTGCGTTCAGCAACTTCACGCTTCTTCTGTGCTTGGTTTTCTTGCTGTTCGCCTTCTTGCTTCTCGTGTTTAGGCTTTTGCTGCTCGTCGCGAGGCTGCTGCGCCTTACGCGGCTTGCGACCTTTGTTGTTGCGCTTGTCGTCTTGATCTTGACGCTGGTCTTGGCGCTGATCACCGCGTGCTTTGCGATTATCCTGCTGCTCGTCACGACCTTGGTCTTTATTCTGGTCTCTGTTTTGAGACGAGCTATTACGACGCTGGTTTTTATTGCGCGGCTTACGACGACGGTCGTCGTTATTGCGGCTGCGATTGTTTCTATTCTTATTTGTATCAGTAGATTGATGTTTCTTGTCTTTGTTGCTCTCTTCTTCACCTTCAGAGCCAAACAAGTCGCTGATCCACTTTCCAATACGCGCAAATAATGAAGGCACGTCTTCAGCTTTCTTCGCTGGCTCTTCTTTAGGTGCAACAACCGGTGCAGCCGTTGGTGCAACTAGGCCCTTAAGCGCAGGTTCTTCGCGCTTAACTGGCGTCGTAGTCGTCGTTTCAGTTTCTGCTTCTACCGCAGGCATTAACTCAACGTCGTAGCTGGCTTCAGATACCACATCGTCAGGGCGACGACGCAATACTTGGTAGTGCGGTGTGTCTAGGTTCGCGTTTGGAATGAGCAGCAAATCTACACCGTGACGTTTTTCTAGTAGCTGAATAGACTTACGTTTTTCGTTCAGTAAGTAGGTTGCTACGGGTACAGGCAATTGCGCTTCAATTTGCCCTGTATTTTCTTTAATACTTTCTTCTTCTAGTATGCGAAGAATAGACAGCGCCAAAGACTCAGTCCCGCGAATAGTACCGTGGCCTGAACAGCGAGGGCACACGTGATGCGCAGACTCACCGAGAGAAGGGCGCAGGCGCTGGCGTGACATTTCTAATAGACCAAAGCGTGAAATACGCCCTAACTGTACACGCGCTCTGTCGCTTCTTACCGCATCTTTCATGCGGTTTTCAACTTCACGCTGATGACGAACGGGGGTCATGTCAATGAAGTCGATAACAACAAGACCACCTAGATCGCGAAGGCGTAATTGACGGGCAATTTCATCAGCCGCTTCTAGGTTAGTGTTAAGGGCTGTTTCTTCGATATCGCCACCCTTAGTAGCACGGGCAGAGTTGATATCAATGGAAGTCAACGCTTCCGTTGGGTCAATAACAATTGAACCACCAGACGGCAGGCGAACTTCACGTTGGAAGGCTGACTCGATTTGGCTTTCAATTTGATAGTGACTAAATAATGGAACTTCACCGCGATAAAGCTTTACACGACTTGCGAAATCAGGACGGACTAGCTGAATATGCTGTAGTGCCTGCTCGTAGATGCTGGTCTTGTCGATAAGAATCTCGCCAATATCACGACGTAGATAGTCGCGGATAGCGCGAACAATAACGTTGCTTTCTTGGTGAATTAAAAACGGTGCTTCACGACCTTCAGCAACCTCTGAAATTGCTTCCCAGTGCTTAAGAAGAACTTTTAAATCCCACTCTAATTCTTCGTAAGATTTACCTACACCAGCGGTACGAACAATAAGGCCCATGCCATCTGGAAGGTCAAGTTTGCTTAGTGACTCTTTAAGCTCAGTGCGCTCATCACCCTCAATTCGGCGAGAAATACCGCCAGCACGAGGGTTGTTTGGCATAAGCACTAAGTAACTTCCCGCAAGCGATAAAAATGTGGTTAGTGCCGCGCCTTTTTGGCCGCGCTCTTCTTTATCAATTTGGATGATAACTTCTTGGCCTTCTTTAATCACATCTTTGATGTTAGGGCGGCCTTCGAATTTGTAACCTTTAGGGAAGTAAGTGCGGGCTATTTCTTTAAGGGGTAGGAATCCATGACGCTCTGCGCCGTAGTCAACAAACGCTGCTTCTAAGCTGGGTTCAACACGGGTAATTTTACCCTTGTAGATATTTGCTTTCTTTTGTTCGTGTCCTGGACTCTCTATATCTAAATCGTACAACCGTTGCCCATCGACTAGGGCAACGCGCAACTCTTCTTGTTGAGTTGCATTGATTAACATTCTTTTCATTGTATCTAACTCTGTTTTCGTACAGCCGTTAAGACACAAAATTAAAGTGACATGTGCAAACCCTCACCGCGCAACCTCACGGCT
>VAOV01015546.1_pt1 | contig 19008 bp, 16 predicted proteins | sample 3393941 | NCBI WGS metagenome assembly VAOV01 (sample SAMN08290427, study PRJNA428436) | hydrothermal vent metagenome | isolation source: Deep-sea hydrothermal vent chimney | place: Indian Ocean: Southwest Indian Ridge | depth 2398 m m
GGCTTGAGAGTGGGAGATAATACCCATCGCCTTCTAGATTTGTTTGCTCAAAATAACGTTAAATCGACATTTTTTACGTTAGGCTGGGTGGCGCAGCGCTGTCCGGACGTAATTAAACGGATAGTAAGTGAAGGTCATGAGCTTGCGAGCCACGGACTAGCGCATCAACGCGCTACAACGATGACCGAGCAAGAGCTTTTCGATGATATTAAGCAAAGCAAAGAGATTCTTGAAGATATAGGCGGTGTGGCGTTAAAAGGCTATAGAGCTCCGAGTTTTTCAATTAACGATTCGAATATATGGGTTTACGATATCCTAAAGGAGCTCGGCTTTGTTTATTCTTCTAGCACATACCCAATTAATCATGACCTGTATGGCGTACCTGAATGGCCGCGTTTTAAATATGAACGCGAAAATGGCATTATTGAAATACCCATTCCTACGGTAAGAAAAAGTAATAATAACGTTGGCATTGGTGGTGGTGGATATTTTCGATTGTACCCCTATTGGTTATCGAAGCGTCGCATCACAGAGTACATGAAATCCGAAAGCGCACCCTATAGTTTTTATTTCCATCCTTGGGAAATTGATGCGCAACAGCCCCGTTTTGAAGACGCACCGTGGAAGTCAAAAGCGCGCCACTATATCAACCTTTCTAGGATGGAGGGCAAAGTTGAGAAACTGCTTAAAGACTTTAACTGGGTGAGCATGTGCGATGCATATGAAATAAAGTAAGCCTTAAAAAGATTAGATAAAGGGCAGGGAATTGCAGATGAGCAGTGAAGAAAAGCAAGATAATAATAAGCAAGGCTTTGCAGAGCTCTCTTTTGCCAATAATAAAGTGTTTTATTTTTCTAGCTTTGCTCTGTTTGGCTTGTGGTTAGTATTTTGCTGGCAGGGGCTTACTACTGTAGTTGAAATTTGGTACGGGAACGAGATATTCAACCATGGCTTTTTTATTGTACCGGGTGCTTTTTATCTTATTTACTTGAAGCGCTTCGAGTTACTGAGTAAACCTATACAAACAAGTCCGCTAGCGCTTATCGTTATAATTCCTGCATTGTTGCTTTACGTAATTGGAGTTGCTGGAGATATTCAATTGTTTCTCCACGCTGCAACTTTTACTCTTCTTCCGGCACTTATTTGGATAATAATTGGCACTCAAGCGGCTAAAACAATTCTATTTCCGCTAATATTTATGCTGTTTAGTATTCCTGTGGGCGAGCAACTTATTCCTTATCTGCAAGAAATTGCAGCTGATGGTTCTGTAGCGCTATTGCGCTTAACGGGAGTGCCGCTTTTTAGAAGTGGCTTGTATATAGAAATACCGCAAGGGCGTTTTTTGGTAGCCGAGGCCTGTTCTGGTGTAAGCTTCTTCATTGCTAGTTTTGTTATTGGTAGTTTGTATGCTTACCTGAATTTGGTTTCAGTGAAGCGCAGAACTGCATTTGTCATCATTTCCTTAATTTTTCCTATATTAGCCAACATTGTACGTGTGTACGGCATTATTCTTATCGCGTATTGGACCGACATGGAGCACGCCGCAGGGGCTGACCACCTTATTTATGGTTGGTTCTTCTTTGCGTTTGTAATTGTGTGTTTGTTGGGTATTGGTGAGTTGTTGAGGGATGCTTCAGTGAACAAAAGGAGTAACGATACAAAACGTTTGTTTGAGATTACTACTAAAAAATTTACTATCGCGATAGTACTTGTTCTTTTCGGATGTTTTTATGCTTGGATTGAACAATTGGAACCCGACATTGAAAAAGGCGATGTCAGACTATTGAGCTCGCGTTTATCTTCGACTGAATGCAGTTTACCTTCGTTCGACCTCAAGCCTAAATTCGAGAACCCTTATGAATTCGTTGAAAGTAGTATTGAGTTTAAAAATCAGTGCGTCACTTTCTATGAAGCTAGTTTTTCTGGACCAGAAAGTGAGATGGTCAATTCATTAAATAGACCTTTTAACGAGCAATATTGGTCAATTGTTGGGACAGAGGTTTACGAGACGATATCTGGCACAACTGGTCATGATTTTTACATTTATAGATTGAGTTCACCCTCTGGCGAGATTGTTTATTACACTTTTTGGTATGAATATTTTGACAGGCGTTTTAATTCACCGATTTCGGCTAAACTTTATGAGATTAGTCGCCGCTTAACTGGTAATTTAGGTAGTGAAAGTATGGTTGTTGTAACGTCTACTGATGTATCTGGGATAGAAGCCCTGTTAGTAAAATTGAAATTGATAAATAAGAGCTAAGTTACAGATTGGGGTGTTATTTTTTAATGCTAAATGACCAATAAATAAAAAATGCGTTAAGGTAAATTATGTTCAAAGCGCTTTTCACAAAAATGTTTGATGGATTTCTGTATGGAATAGGATTTTTATTCTTCTCCTCCTTTTTTATTTTGCCCCTATTGATGTACATTGATGTAATTGATACTTACAGAGTAAAGTCATTCCTCACTGATAAAGGTGTTATTTCGAGAGAGAAATTTGAAACGGACTTTGATAAAGAAACTACCGTTTTAAAACGGTTTATTGAGCCCAGAATTAAAGTTCCTAGTAATTACGAGAAGATATATGTTGACGATGTTGAGTCGTTTAATAACGCTTGGAAAGAGGCTTCAAATAAACAAGGAGGCTTTGCAATTGTCCTTAATAAAGGAAACTACTCTTTCGAAAAAACGATCTACGTCAAAACCGACAACATCATGATAATGTCGGCAACTGGCGACCCCTATGATGTAAGGCTTACTACGAAAGGTGGAAATTTAATTCGAGTCTCTTCCAATAATTTTTACATCGATGGCATTACATTATCCGGCGCACAAAATCACTTGATTCAAGTTGCTGGAGAGTCAAATTCGAGTAATTTCAAGATAAATAATAGTATTTTAGAGGATGCTTACGAACAATTTTTGAAAGTAAGTTATAACAGAGCGCAACCAGATAATTATTCATTAAGTGGGAGCGTAACAAATTGTGTTTTTCAATTCAGTCGCGGTGTAGCACCAAATTACTATACAGGGGGAATAGATGCCCTTGGAAGTAAAAATTGGATCGTATCCAATAATGTTTTCAGAGACATTGCCAGTCCAAGTGAACACATTGCTCAACATGCAGTTCATTTTTGGGTAAATTCATCGGGTAATCAAATCACCAACAATTTGTTTATTGATGTTGACCGCGCTATTGGATTGGGAATGCCGCTAGAGAAAAATGAGAGTATTATTGAGTATTCTCATAGAGATGGGCTTATTGAGGGTAATGTCATTTATCATTCTGACAATGGCAGCCCGTTTGCAGATACCGGGATCATTCTGGAAGCGGCAGAAAATACTACTGTAAAAGGTAATTATGTGTTTTTTGAGCACTTATATCCAAACGCTATAGAATATCGTTTTGAAGAATCTAGAGATAACTATATTGTTGAGAATTTTGTAAATGCTGAGATACGCTCTAGAAATGGTGGAAAGGCAACTTTGAGGGACAATAAAGCTTTGGTGCAAAGTGAGTTCTTAGCTAGATACAACCAACTATTGGACAGATTGGCTATTGTTGATGTCTACAAAGAAAAAGAAGGTTTGAACTAGGTTTCAATTTAGCTGAGATATTATGAGAAAAATATTACTTCTAACTGAGAATTTTCCGCCAATTGAAGGGGGAAGTGGACGTTGGTTTTGGGAGCTATACTCAAGACTACCGAGAGAGCAAGTTGTCATTATGGCGCACAATTGCAAAGGGGCCTCTGAATTTGATAGTGGCCACGATTTGCGAGTTCTCCGTGAACAAATGAAATCGAGGGAATGGGGAGTAAAGAGTATTACGGGCATGCTTTTTTACTTTAGGATGATTAGATTAGTTTATCGTGCCGTCAAACAACACAAAGTCACTGAGATTCACTGTGGTCGAGTGCTTCATGAAGGAGTAACTGCTTGGATAGTTAGCAAACTAGCACGAATACCTTTTTTCTGTTTTGTTCATGGCGAGGATGTTGAAACAGCTGCTACAAGTAGAGAACAGCGAGCACTCGTAAAAGCTGTTTGCACTTACGCAAACCTTATCATCTGCAACAGTCATAATTCGAAGCGATTAGTTGAGGAGCTGAGTTTCTACAAAGGGAATAAGTGCCAAGTGCTTCATCCTGGTGTAGATTCCGAGCGTTTTATTCCTAGCGCTACAGATCGAAAGTTCAGAGAGAAAATGGGTTGGGGCGGTAAACGAGTAGTACTCACTGTTGGACGATTGCAAAAGCGGAAAGGACAGGATTATTTACTCAGGTGTATGCCAAGGTTATTGCAAGATGATCCTAATTTATTCTATGCCGTCGTTGGCAAGGGAGAATGTTTAGGAGAGCTCCAATCATTAATAGATGCGATGGGTCTGCATAACAATGTTCACATATATCCTAATCTAAATGATGAAGATTTGATACGCTGTTATCAACAGTGCGATCTCTTTGTTTTGCCTAACAGGACAATTGAGAACGATATTGAAGGATTCGGAATGGTACTCGTCGAGGCCCAGTGTTGTGGAAAGGCGGTTGTCGCTGGAAACTCTGGAGGCACAGCAGAAACCATGCTTCAAGGAGAGACAGGCTACATAATTGACTGCGATTCCGTAGATTCGGTTTATAAGTATTTAAGTCCAATTTTAAAAAAGACGGACCTAGATATTGTTGGGGATAGGGCTAGCAGCTTTGCTAGAGAGACGTTTTCTTGGGACAAGCATGTAAAGCGAGCAACAGAGCTTTTTGAAAAGTGGATTTAAATGTAAAAGTTTTAAACGGAGCTTTTATTTCAGCTTTTGCGAAGCTTTTAAGCAAAGTCATTGGTGTCGTAAGTACACTTGTATTAGCGCGCTTGTTGGCACCTGAAGAGTTTGGCTTGATAGCTATAGTGAGTATTACTCTTTATTTTTTTGATATTCTATCAAATTCAGCTTCTGAGCAATACATAATTCAAAAAACGTCAGTTAGTAGAGGGGATTTAAACTCAGCTTGGACTCTTAATCTAGCGCTAAAATGTTTATGCTGCTTTTGTTTCATCTCTGCCTCTCATTTTATCTCGCTATTTTTTGAACGGCCCGAATTAAAGACTGCTTTTATTGTCTCTTCTTTGATACTTATTTTGAACTCCTTAAAGTCCCCTTCTTTTGTATTATTAAGAAGACAGCTTCGGTTTGCTGTATTGTTCAGGCTAACCCTTATTGAAAGAATTCTTGTTTTTCCTATACTTATAGTCCTTGCTTTTTATCTTAGGAGCTTTTGGGCTTTCATTGTGACGGACTTAATTGCTAGTTGCATTGCGGTCCTCTTATCTTATTACGTAATAAAACGACCACCATCGTTTTCTTTAGTTGGTGTATCTCGCCAATGGTATTTTTCAAAATGGATGTTAATTAAAAATGTAGTGGGTTATGTGAGAGCGCAAATAGATACCATTTTGGTTTCGAAAGTTTTCGCGCCAAGTCTTCTCGGCAACTATCATATGGCTCGTGAAATATCTATGATGCCAGCTCATTTCTTCCTCGCTCCTGCCTTAGAGCCTTTGCTGTCTGCTTTTAGGCGTAACAAAAAAGAACTTATAAAGCTTAAAAAGGACCTGGCTTTTACTGTCCATGTTGTTTTTTTGTTTACGATACCCTTACTAATTTACATCAGCGAATTCGCGAACAAGGTGATATTTGTTTTGTTGGGTGATGGTTGGAATATAGCTGCCGATATTTTGCCCATCCTTTCTTTGCTTTTTTTCTATTGGCCATTAATGCTTGTTATTGAAGATTATTTCATAGTGCGTGAGAAAGTTAAGGTTGTCTTAATCATAGATTTAATTGCACTGCTTTTAATAGCAATTACTCTTATTGTTTGTTACCTGTCTTCTGAAAATATTGCTAACTTTGCTTGGGGACGTGGAGTCGCTGGGTTAGGTGTCGCATTGACTATATTGATTATCGTGCTGAGGGACTCCTTCCATGAGCTATTAAGAATTTTCGCAACTACTCTTTGCCAAGTTTTCGCAAGTTTTGCGGCCATTAACTTAAGTAAAGCAGTACTCGCGTTTGTATACCGTTGGGACACAACCAATCTAGGTGAATATATGTTACTTTTCACGTTAGAAACACTACTATTTTTTTTGTTATATTTTTTGACTGTTTCAGCGGGCTATGTCTTTTTACCGTTTCAATTTGGAGTTCGCCTTCGAAAAATGGTGATACAAACATTCAAAGAGTTTAAAGGATAGTTTTACCTTTTTTTCTGAGGATTAGGCCAAGAGCAATAAGAACAATTGGTAATAGCCACTTTAGCCAATAAGAAATTCTCTCGAAATAGTATTTTTTGGTTACGAAATGGCTGGTGCCTTCCCAATATGTATATGAACCCTCAGATATTTCTCTTCTAATCATTAGTTCACCATTGTTGAAAAAACCAAAACTCTCATACTCTCTAACTAGTTCGGAAAGGTTGTTTATATAAAAATCGAAGCTTTGCTGTAGTGGTACACCGAAATCAGGGTCAAGCAATTGTTTAGCGTCACCGTAATTTGCTTCAACCATTACATGACCGGGCATACTAATAATGCGGTTTGAAATACCCTCATCAGAAAGTAACTCTGACAAAAGCATTGAAGCATCACCGCAAAGCCCCACTCCACGTTCTATACTTTTTTCTGCAATTGTGAAATGGTATCGCTTAAACTCCTCATTGCCGCTAAACCGCCCAATGATATAAAGAATATAATTTTCCCAAATAGGGACTCTTTGATGAAAAAGGTCAGGGTGATAATCGTTCCAATGCACATGCGCCATTCCATTGGAAATAAGAACAGTTAACCTTGTGGCATAATCTTTGTCATTCTCATGATGTTTCCGTTCAACGCCCTTCTTGAAACTTTCTTTGTCTAGCAATAGGTCGTTTTCTTCAAAGCGCAGCACATCAGCAGTAAGTCCTTCAGGTCTAAGAGATTGTGTCAAACCGTAAAAATTTAAAGCAGCTAGACTCAGGCCAGCAGAAATTGTGAAAACAACTAATAAGGTCCTAATCACTTCACAGCATCCCCACCGCAAGTGAGATTAATTTCCCAATTTTTTCTCAGAGCTAATAAATCATCACGGTAAAAGCTCTTTAGTTCATTTAGATGCGCCTCTGAAATATTTGGAGTGGAGTAGTGAGTGCCACCGATTTCCGCAACTTTGTTTATCAAATTCCGAAACGCATAAGGTTGCGGCAAGTGCTCAAAATTCTTGTGGTACCAATTAATAACCTTTTGCCCGCGCTTGTTCTTTTTAATTACACGATTATTGTTGTTATGTTGGGTTGTTGGGTCTGATATGTCGAAACTTGAATCAACGTCTAAAAATGAATAAATTTCTTTCATAGTTTGTTGAGGCGCTTGCTTCAGTTGCTCTACAGAAATCACCTTGAATTGGCTTTTATCAAAAAACTCTAGATATTTGTTTAACTGAAAATTATATCTGCCTTGATGAACTATACTATGGCGTTTTTCTTCTATTACCGTTGAAAGTTCAGGAATATTATCTCCTCTAGAAATATAGTGGGTGTGATGAGATAGTAATCTCTTCACAGGGTCCCTAACGATATAAAGGAACTTAAGTCGCGGTCCCAAACTATTAAATATTCTCTCTGCCACTCCATCGATATTGGGGGCTGACGTGTAGCTAGTAGAACCCTCTCCCACGGCTTTGTGCTTTGCTTTGGCAAAATGAGATTCGTACCATTCTTGCCCTTTATTGTAAAACCGCTGATTTGAAAAAAAGTTTATTTCTTTAGGTTCACTCAAAAAAATGTCAGGGTGTTCGCCCAAGTATTTGTGTAAGCTAGTTGTAGCACTGCGAGCTGCACCAATTATAATAAAATTAGGTTTCAAGTATTATTTCCTCGTCTTGAATTCTTTAACTTTTTTAAGCTATCGAGAATTTATCGATTTTTGTTAGCATAAAGCTTGCCTTCGCTTACAAAAGCTTTCAAGCTATTATTACGATGCGTTTTGCAAATAATCGAGTAAATTTTGAAATTTGTCTGACTTACATGTTGTGAGTGAAACAGATTGCTTGGTCAATACAATGGCTAAACGGAAAAATAGCCACACGAATAAGAATATTTGAGAGCTGGAATTGAATGAATGTATTGTATGTTACGCTGAACAGTAGCCTTAGAAGCACGACCTGCGTTATAGATGCAGTGGTCAAGCAGATGAGACCTAACGGGCTTAACCCCTTTTTCGTGTTCAAAGACAAAGGACCTTGGGCAAACGTACTGCACAAAAATGGCATATGTTGCTACTACAAGGACTTCATTGTTCCAAGCAAGAGTAGACCTATAGAGTTTATGACAAACTTTATTTTTTGGTTTCGTTTAATCAAAAAACATAAAATTGACATCTTACATATGAATGAGCATGACTATTACCCAATGGTAAAGCATGCCGCGAAAGCTGCGGGCGTAAAAGTAGTAGTTGGTGTACGATTCGTCCTCAACGGAGGGTATGCCAAATGGGCATTCAAGCCGCCCTACACGCCGGATAAGTTGCTATTTACTAGTCATGACCAGCTTGAGCGTTCACGCGCCGAGCTCCCGGCCAATGTAGAGTCTCACGCTGTTGACGTTTTTGGAAACGGTAGAGATTTAGATGAGTTAACCTCAAGCCTTTTCCACGAAGGCCAGGCTACATGGAAATGTAAAGGTGGAAGCACTGTTGTAATTGGAACGGCTAGTTCATTAAGGCCGCGGAAGCGTATCGAGGACTTCATCCTCCTTATCAAGGAACTTCTTGATTCTGGGCACAATGTACACGGCATTATTGCGGGAGGAGGTAAGTACGCTGACCCTGAGTACGTGGTAGTGCTGGAAAAGTTAATTTTAGAGAATGGTTTGTCAAGTAAAATAGAAATGATAGGTAATTTGGACGAGATGACACCTTTTTACCATTCGATAGACCTTTTTGTAAGTACAAGTGAATTAGAAACATTTGGAATGAGTGTATGTGAGGCTATGGCTTTTGGTCTCCCCGTAGCAGCGTACGAAGGTGGCTCAGTACAAGAAGTACTCTCTGATGATAAGTACATTGTCCCAAATTTGGAATTTAGGAGATTGGTCGATTTAGTAAGTGATATGGTCGAAAATTTAGAAAACCATAGGAATTACGCGATACGCCATAAGTCGAGGGTATTTGAAAACTTTAATGCACCTACTTTGGCCTGCAGACTTAATGATACTTACAAAGAGCTACTGTGAAGAACAAAAAAATAAGAGTCGCATACGCAGCGCTTGCTCCATTTATTAGCGGGTCAGAAAGGTCACTACAACAAACAATTTTGGCAGTCAAAGAGCAATTAGATGTGACACTTATAGTGCCTCCTTTGTCGCCTATGATCGAATGGGCTCAAAAAAACAATGTCAGGTGTTGTACAGTGGAGCTTGAATATCGCTCGTTTTGGAGTTCTTTTACCACATACGTACATAAGCACTTTAGTCTGATTAGGATTTTTCGTAAATATAGAATTGATATTGTCCATAGTAACCAATTGTGGAGTTATCCAGTTGTCTCATTGGCTGCTACAGTGGCAGGGGTTAAAAAAGTTTGCCATTTTAGAGACCCAATCGATAAACACAGTAATTGGTGGCTTCCAAGAAGGGTCGACAAGGCCATATTTATAAGCCGACATATTGAATCGATGTTTCTCAAAAATATCGAATCTAAGCGTTTTAAAAGCTGTTGTACCATGATAAATCCAGTATCACTGCCCCCCAAAATTGATGAAGTTGAGTTTAGAACAAAAAGAGACACATCAAGTGAAGCATTGGGGCTGAAGAAAAATGCATTCACTTTTGGTTACATAGGGCAGATTAGTCCCGTAAAAGGGGTGCTTGAGATGCTGCATGCATTGTCGAAGTTGAATAGTGGTTGGCAGTTAGTTATTGCAGGAGATGCTACTGAAGAAGGTCAGGATTATCTTAAAAAGTGTATGAAGGCAGCGGAAGACCTTAATATTTCGCCTAATGTAACCTTTGTCGGTTTTTTAGATAATGTGGGTTTATTTTATCAAGCAGTTGATTGTGTTTTGATGTTATCGAAAGCAGAACCTCTCGGAAGAGTTCCATTAGAAGCAGCCGGTTATTTTAAACCAACAATAGCCAATGATGTTGGTGGGTTACCAGAAACTATTTGCCATGGTAAGACCGGTTGGCTGACTCCCAGTGGTGATGAGTCGAGCTTGCTCATATGCCTCAATGAAGCTTTGGAAATGGATGCTTGGAAGTTAGGGGGGGCAGCGCGAGCTATGGTCGAGGAAATAGCTGACCCCTCGTTGTATGCAAAGAAGCTTGTGGCTGAGTATGAAACCTGTTTACACAACAAAAGACCTTTGTAATTACTATGAATAAAATCATGATAGGAATTATTGCATCTATTCTTGCATTACTGGTTTATGTAGTGGGTGTTATATTATTGGCGCCTACTGTAGCCGAACGAGAAAATAATGCGCACTTTTAAGAAGCTGAAAAAGTTTATAAATTCAACTGTATAATGTGTCACGGCCCTAAAGTTAGAGGGGATGGACCAACGGCCGGAGTGCTTCTAGTGGCACCTCCGGACTGGAGTAATGCGAATTGGCAGTCGTCTGTCACTGACGAGGGGTTGAAAAATGCAATTGTTGGAGGCGGGACTTTTATTGGAAGAAGCAACTAAGTGCCAAGTCATCCTCAGCTGGAAGATTCACCAATATTAGAAGAAATGGTCAAAAAGATTAGAATATTTGGTGATTTAAAGGATTAGGGAATGATTGTCGATTTGAATGAAAGCCCTCCTGAACCGAGCCATTTTGATATCTGCATAGTTGGTGCCGGTGTAGCGGGGATAACGATTGCCCTAGAGCTTTCAACATCAAATTTAAAGGTGGCGCTACTCGAAGGTGGTGGAACTGCATACAGCACCGAATCCCAAGATTTATATAAAGGTTTCAATATTGGTAAGGGTTACTACAGTTCGGATACGTCTAGGATTCGCTTTTTAGGGGGGACATCGAACCACTGGGGGGGGAAATTGTAGAGAACTACAAGAATTAGATTTTAAATTTCGTGAATGGATACCGAATAGTGGATGGCCAATTACTAAGGCGGAATTAGTAAAATACTATGAAAAAGCTGCTGATTATTGCCAAATCGGTAATAGGGGAGAGTTTTTAGCATCGCTGGAAAGCAATGATGTTGCAAAAATACCTAAGCGTTCCGACGAAGCTAAGTTGTTTGTGACGCAATATGCTCCCAAAACTCGAGACGCTGATTCCTTCAAGGCATTAAGTTTCGGTGAAGCATACAGGGATAAGCTTGGTCATTGTAAAAATGTGACAGTCTACTTAAACGCAAATGTCTTAAGAATAAACGAATCTTTTAATTCGAATAAAATTGAATCTGTTAGTGTAATAAACTTTAAAGAAAAGGCTTACAGTTTTCGTGCTGATAACTTCGTCCTAGCTGCTGGTGGAATTGAAAATGCCCATTTATTGCTTGTCTCAAATGGGAAGCATCAAGCTGGCTTAGGAAACAGTAGCGACTGTGTGGGCAGATACTTTATGGAACATTTGTCTGTAACATTAGGTCATTTAGTTCCCAGCAAAAAAAACTTAGATTATTATAATATTTACGACAGACCTAAGCGGCGTATTTCTAAAATATCGCAGGACGCAATACGAAAAAAAGCATACTTTACCTTTTCTGAATCTCTCTTGAAGAAGCGAAAGATTGGAAATACATCCGTCTCGATAAAAAGGTACCATTTACCGCCATCACATAAGACTGCAGGATATAAATCTGCAAAAGAGTTTGTGACTAACATTTTGAATGGACAAGCCCCTGCTGAATTTCATTTCCATTTACGTAATGTATTAACGGGGTATAGATGATGTAGTCGACGGGTTGTATTGGAAATATTTTGAACATGATAGATCAATTCCGCTTTACAGAGTAAGTGTTCAGACCGAGCAAGTTCCCAACCCGGAGAGCCGTGTTGTTTTGTCTGAAGAGATAGATAAGTTCGGAGTGCCTAAGACGTCGCTCGATTGGCGATTAACTGAAATAGATATTCGTACTATCCGAGATACGGCCTTATTAGCTGCTAGGGAATTTGGTGTCGCCGATGAGGGGCGAATGGTTATTACTTTACCTGAAAGTGACGAAGATTTAGCTAATGAGATTTATGGTGATTGGCATCATATGGGAACTACAAGAATGAGCGATAATGCTGAGACCGGTGTTGTTGATAAAAATTGTAAGGTTCATGACAACGATAACCTTTTTATTGCTGGCAGTTCAGTATTTCCAACAGGTGGGCATTCAGTGCCTACATTGACAATAGTCGCACTCGCTGCTCGCTTAGCGAAGCATCTTGTAGGAGATTGTTTTGAGGCCTAATACTTCTCGCAGAAGCTTTGTGATTGCGACACTTTCTTTGTCAGCTTTTCCGCTGTTGGGGTTGAGTGTCTCTTCAAACTTTTTTGACAAGAGACAACATCAAAGTTTTGTTTTAAGCAGTAGAAGTGAATCTTATCTACTAGATTTTATCGCTACAGAACTTAGCAATAATGCATGTTTAGTTGAGAGTATTAATAAACGAAAGATAGATTTGAGAAAAAGCTTCGAAATAGAAAAATTAGACAATAGAATTGAGTCTCTGATAAAAGACGACTTCAGAAACTATGATTTTATGATGGTCAAAGGAGTGGTCTTCAGTATTACGGAACTTATATTGTCCCACAATAAATTAATGTTAAGAAATAGGAGCTAAGGTGTTTAAACTGAAGATGTTAATACAATGGTTGATTAAAGTGTATGCACATACCGTTTTAAGGCACAAAAAGGTTTATGTGGTCTCAGGTCTAAGGCGCAGCGGCAATCATGCTTGTATTTCATGGATCAGTGCTTCAATTTCTGGACAACCAGTTGAATATCAGCATAAGTGTCATAAAGTCTATATATCTCCCAATGAGCAAATATTGCACCTCAACGAAGTTAACTTTTTAGATCTGTTTGACTATGCATTCTTGCTTCAGAGAAATAGAAACTATATCAAGAAAGCTAAAGTGATAATCATATCATTGGAAGATCATGTAGCTGTTGAAGGGGATATGTATTTTCCGAAAGGTGCCACTCACGTTACAGTAGTACGAGATGTTCTTACAACAATAGCCTCAAGAATTACATACAACCTTAAACGCGCCGCTATTGGAATTGATAGAGGCGATATGCATATTGATGATAAGTTTTTCGAATTGTACAGGCGCGCTGAGAGCAATGAATTAGTCTGGCGTTATTCTAGCTGGAAAAGCAATGGTGATTGGAGAAAACAGTTTTTACATTCATTAGGCTTGGCTTGCGATTTAGAAGTAGGAATGAGCCTTCAAGGAGCGGGAAGTTCATTCCACAAAAATGACAACGCTAGTGCGTTAGCTATGTCTGATGAATCGCGATGGAAAGAGGTTAATTGGAGTGGCAGAGTAATTGATTTGCTTTCGCAAAATGTTGACCTACTAAAAAATGATGAAAGAAGCTTCTTTAATAAACTAGGGGAGAGCAATTAGTGAAAGAGTCATTTTTTATTTGTTTGAGTAATCTATTACCTAGACTACCCTTTTTTGACAGGATTAGGTACAGAGTGTTGAAACTTGCAGGCGTGAATTGTGCAAAGAGTTGCAAGATTTGGGGGCCGATTACTGTTAGGCCAATTGGTGGAGCAAAAAATGTAACAATTGGTTCATCAACATTTATAAACACCAATGTTAGATTTGGTGTACCAGGCAAGGTTGATATCGGTCAATATGTGCAGATTGGCCCAGGTGTTATGTTTGAAACCGCAAGCCATGGACTAAAATTTATTGAAGGTAAGGGTAGGGGGACTTTTTCTGAGCCTATAAAGATCGAAGACAAAGTTTGGATTGGAGCTGGTTCCATCATAACAGGAGGAGTTACTATTGGTGAAGGAGCTGTAGTCGCCGCAGGTTCTGTTGTAACTACAAACGTACAGAGCAACACGCTAGTTGGGGGAGTTCCAGCAAAGTTAATTAAAAAAATATCCTAGTATTTACCTATGCTGAGTTGCCAGAACTCAGTCATACTGGCCATGTGATTTTCCCAGCTAAACTTTTTCATGGCATATGTACGTAATTTTTCCCCCTCTCTATGCCTATTCTTGTCCTTTATAATTAAATCAATGCTTAGTTTTATTAATTGGCCTACATCACCACTTTCAAATAACCGGCCCTGCGCTCCCCCATTTGTTACATCGAAAGCTCCAGGTGAATTAGCAACCACAACTGGGAGAGCACACATCATAGCCTCTACTATCACTATGCCAAATGACTCGTAAGCACTGCAGTGCCAAAAAAGGTGGGCTCTCGCCATCATTTCTCTTACCTTCTTATGTGGGCAAAACCCATGGAAGGTTACTATGTCTTGGAGGCCTAGATCGTCACGCTTTTTTGTTAATTGGCCCATCAACGGCCCATCACCCAGAACATCGAGAGTTACGGTATAACCTTTACGTATCAGTACAGCCATAGCCTCCAGCGCGTCTGTTACTCGCTTTCGCTCAGTGAGCCTAGAGACTAAAATAATTTTTATTGGGCGCTCGTCACTTTGTTTTGCAATGCTGAATTCTTCAGGTTCAACACCATTATAAATAGTGGTAAGTTTATGTGTATTGTTTGTTTTTTCAACCCAAAGGGTTTTCCAGCTATCACTAACTAAGGCTATGCCTACGCTTTCTTTTTGTACTGCATGTAAACTAGAGTTCTGGTACTTTTCAAGATGGCTATCGTGAACAGTTACTGTGAATGGAACTCGTAAAAGTTTACTTAGAGGGAGCGCTACATTGAACCCCCACTCTAAAAAGTGAGCATGGATAAGATCGTACTGTTTTCCGCTTAACTTTTGAATAACCTTATTAAAATAGCCTAGCTTTCTAATCGTCCAATCGTATCCATAATATTGCTTAGGGAAGTGCGGAAAGGTTCTGGCAATACCCTTAGTAAATGGTAAGTGACGTGAAAAAAAGTCAACACAAATAACTCTACATCGTTGGCACTCGAGTTCGGAAAAAAGATTTTTTCCCATATCGTCACCCTCATTACTACAGAGGACGGTCACATTAAAACCCTTGTCTAACATAGAGGCAACTTCTCGTGTTACAAATGTTTGAGAGGCGGTCGGAAACCCTCCTGTTATCACTAATATGTTTTTCACTTGCTAATAGGTCCCAAATTCTTAAGTTTTTTGTAAATGTAAAGAATTTCGCTTTTGATTGGATGGTGAGTAGCGAAAACTGTTCCTAACCACACAAAGGGTAATGTGGCGGCTATTACTAACATAGATATCCCTGGCTCAGTGGTTTCGAAATCTATTAAGTGATCGAGATAAATAGTAAATAGGCTGCAAACTATACAGAGAACAATATTCTTTGACATGCTCGAAATAAAAGTAAATATTGACAAGCCTATTGCCTTTTTGATGGTCCACGAAGCTAAAATAAAATCTACTAAACCAGCAAGAACCATAGCCCAAGCTACTGCTTTAAGGCCATAAGGAAAAGCTAAGATCATGCCGAGTAGCATAGTTATAAAAACAATGAGTTGCTTAATAAACATAATGGTATCATTTTCAGACGCCATCAATAATGATGGTGATAATGTATGAATTACTCGTAAGACAGCCCAATACACAAGAATAGAAACCAGGGGGGTGGAGTCTATCCACTGCTCACCAAACATAAATACAATAGCGGGAAAGCTCGCAAAACCGACCACCAACAATATCGGCCAAGTGATTGAGCCAAGCAATAAGGTAGCCTTAATGTATGCCTCTTTTAGGTCGCCGCCGTCTCGCTTAACTTGTGAGAGGTAAGGCAATGAAACTGGACGCACCCCAAGGACAAGAAGTTGTGTAACGAAACTTAGTAGACCTCCTGCTCTTGAGAAAATAGCCACATTTACAGGCGTGCCCAACTTACCAATCACCAAATCAGGGAGAGTTGCATCAAATCGCTGAAGCAAGTTAGTGCCAGAAGATAAAAGCCCAAACTTTACTATTTTACGCAGTCCATTAAACTTTGGTATCCAAGTAAACATGGCGGGTTTTGCTTTAACCAAAATGAAAAACTGTGCTACTGAGCCAACTAATACGCCCCAAGCTAAACCATAGTAGCTGTATCCTAAAAGCACTAAAGTAAGCGAAACAACAAAAGTTACAACCTGGGTTATTAAGCGTGAAACCATAAGGGTTTGGTATTTAAACTCTCGAGAAAGCAGTGAGCTAATCACACTTATAAATGGGGCTAGGAAAAAACCCAGCCCTAGTATGCTAAAAATAGTTGCTAGGTCATTTATGCCATAGAACTCTGAAACAAAATTGGCCGTGATTATTATAAATAAACCTAAGCTCCAAGAGATCAATAACGTAAGTCCAAGGCCTTGCTGCACAGTTTCAGCAGTAAGCTCTTTTTCTCGTACCAGATAATTGCTCGTTCCCAATAATCTTATCTCAGTAACAAGCATAGACAATGAGCTCGCAATCGCGAAAACTCCTAGTTCTTCAGGAGTTAGTAACCTAGCAAATACAATTACTGAAATGAAGGCTATGAGCTTTACTATATATTGTGACAACGATGAAAAGAAAAGTGCTTGTCTAATCATTCGTGGGTACGCTCTTGTCTTGAGGTTTCAGTACATAGATGTTGTACGCGGAAGCACAAAAAAGCACACACCAGTAAAGTATCTCAGCGCGGAACCTGTTAAGAAAAGTCATCGTAACCACAAAACCTAACAATGCACCTTGTATAGCGATTACTTTAAAGTAAGCATCATATTCTTGGTTTTTTAACAACCTGGTCGCTGCTATTTTTGTTGTGTGGTAGCAAGAAATGAGCATCATCACAAGACAGAGTAAGCCTGGATAACCAATATCTGTTAGAGCCTCAAACCATGCAGAGTGCGTAGCCTTCATCCTAGCCCGTTCTTTATCATTAGTTCTATTAGATACAACAACGTCGTATGGAATATATGTTGGGCCATAATAGACAAATGCTCTCGCCCCTTTACCAAAGGGGTAATCGAATGACATATCAACCGCGGCTTTCCAAAATATCAATCTTGTTGTACCACTTTCTTTATCTTTAGTAATTTCGGTGTTTTGAATTGATAATATTCTTTGGACCGCAGCCTCATCTAAAACACTAAAAACGCCTACCACTCCAATGAAAACGATCCCCAGTAATTTGAGCTTCAAATTTTTGATATTAATTTCTTTTGATTTGAAAAGTATCCAAATGAAATACAGCCCGCTGGCTGCAGCACCTAAAAAAGCACCACGGCTATTGATCAAAACAAGAGCGTTTGCGATAAATGCGCCTGCGACCACGAAGATAGCTTTTTGTTTCCAAGTTTTAGCAGACCAAAAATAATGTAGACAAATAACAAGACTAGGTACTAGAGCTGCAGCCGCACCATTTGCATCCGGTGCGTCGACCATACCTATACCCTCTAATCTATCTCCTCTATTGCGGCCTGTTTGATAGGATAAAAAGCTCAAATACCACGCGCCAAATACATATCCCCAAAGAGCCCAATCCAAGTCCTTTGCGGTATTAATCAACTTGTAGGCAATTGTCATAATTATCGCCAGCTTGATTAGGTTTATGGATGCTTCAGAATGGGTCTGCTCCCAAACAGCTATAGGAGTAACAAGGGCATACAATAAGACGATTCCATACAGCCACTTAAATTGCGGGACATTACCTATCTTGTTTACGGTCAATTTTCTGTAATTAAGGACGAATACAATGGCCATTAGAACTACGGTTATAAAGCTGTAGCGAAGATCTGGAACCATTTCCCCCCACCATCTGTCTTGGGGATTGAAAAAGTAAACGGCCTGATAAAGTAAGAATGCAGAAACAGGGCTTGTACTGAAAGCCCAAATAATAGTGACTAGGAAAGTTCCGATGAAAAGTAAGACGTTTAACATTTAATGCTCTTTTTCCAGATCTTTTTATATTCATTTAACATACGGTTAATGGAAAAAAGCTTTTCAAACCTATCTTTAGCGTTTAGCTGATAGTTTTTCAACTTGTCAGTCTTTGACATATCAACCATCGCGTTAGCAAAAAGTTCAGCATTATCATTTTCAACTACAAAACCGTTGACTCCATTCTCGATTATCTCGCCATTCCCTCCAGCGTCTGTTACGATACATGGCTTACCAATACTCATTGCTTCTAACAACGTCATCGATGTGCCCTCACTCAGTGAAGAAAGTAAAAATACGTCCATTAGTGCAAGGTATTTGGCAGGGTTGCTCTGGTATCCAGTCAGTAGGACATTGTCTTGGAGGTGCAGTTTCTCAATAAGAAAATCAACATTGGCTCTTTCCTCTCCATCACCAACCATTATAAGAATTGCCCCTGGCATCTGAGACAATGCTTTTTTAAACGCACGTAGCATCATTGAGTGATTTTTTATAGGGTCGAACCGCGCAATAGTACCGAACACCAATGGCTTTTCGGAGAGTCCTAGACATTCCAATGCTTCATTTCTTTCGTGCTCTGAACAACTAATGGGTGCAATTCCATTATAAACTAACTTCACTTTATTAAGTGAGATTCCCTCATATTCATACAAAGCCCTCTTTGTGGCTTCGGATATTGCGGTTATATCTGAAGTAAGTAACAAAAGTAGAGGGTTAAATAACCTTCTTTTCCAACTACTTGAATCAGGGTAAAACCTTCCATGCTCGGTGAATATGACCTTAGTTTTTGTAAAAGCCGCGGCTAAAGTGCCGTAAACCCAAGGCGTATACTGATGACAATGCAAAATATCGATATCGTTGTCTTTGATATGTTTTCTTATTTTACTAATTAGCGATCTGTCAAAGCCAGGTTGACGTTCTTCAACCGCTATTGGCGTGCCAGATGCTTTTAAGTCTTCGCCCCAAGGGCCCA
>VAOV01033699.1_pt1 | contig 18983 bp, 15 predicted proteins | sample 3393941 | NCBI WGS metagenome assembly VAOV01 (sample SAMN08290427, study PRJNA428436) | hydrothermal vent metagenome | isolation source: Deep-sea hydrothermal vent chimney | place: Indian Ocean: Southwest Indian Ridge | depth 2398 m m
AGTGGGGGAGAGGAAGGAGTCTGCTCTCACCTCAATCGAACTGGGTATTTCATGATTCAAAGCTTAGTAAAACTGACCTCGAACAAATACGCACACTTCGAAGGTTCGACAGTCAAAAAAATGAAAAATCGAAGAGCAAAGAAGAGAAACTTGGGCGTTATGGGTTAGTTTTGGGCTGCAATGATTTGGGAGCTGGAATTACTACTGGAAGTAATACAGCAAGAAATAAGCATTCTAAGTTTGTGGGAAGCACGAAGGAGCTTTTGCTTTTGGTTCTCGAAGCTAAACGAATGATTGGAGAACCGGAGGTGAATATTCTATTTAAGCCCCACCCTAGTGATCCGAATAATTATGAAGGTTTGGACGGATTTTCCGTCGACATTGAGTCATCAGTGGAGCGATTAGTATCGCAATGTTCCCTGTGTTTTACCATTTCGACAACGGCAAGTGTTAATTGTTTATTGTATGAGAAGCCACTGATACAAGTAGGTTTATCAGATATGACAAACAAAGGTTTAGTTTATCAGTGCTATGCAGCAAGCGATTTGGTAAATTATGTTAAAAAAATAATTAAAAAGGGTCATAGCGAAGAAGTTAGAGAGCGTGGGTTTAAGTATCTTATCTATCTTATAAAAACTGACTTGATTGGGTTTAGTAATTCGTTTGTAACAAAAAATGTTTCAGATTTTGGGTTATGTATAAAGCAAATAGTGAAGGGCAAATAGTGAAAAGATTAATATCACCATTTTTAAGAAAGCAGGATGTAACCCTAATAAAAGACTCAGAGCTATTTGACAAAGAGTATTTTGTCAAAAATAACAAAGGTCTAATTGATAGATTGTTTCCTATACATTCGTTTTTAATGAGTAACTCTTCTGATATAAAAGAACCGAGCAAAGCGTTTTCAGCTACTCATTACTATTCAGAATATCCTGATGTTTCGGAAGCTGGCCAAAACGCTTTACTTCACTATTTAAAGGTGGGGAAAGAAGAGGGAAGAAATATCACTCCATCCACAACCAACAATAGTAAATTTTCGGATACTATTAACTCTGAGTTTTCATCTTTACTTGAAAACGTAGATGAAGCAATTTCGTGTCTCGATTTTGAGAGTGCTGAGCGAAAATTACATGAAGTTAATCATTTATTTTCCAATGAATTTCTATTTTGCTTTAATTATGCAAAAGTTCTGATCTTAAGGGGAAAACTCGATGAAGCGCTAAAATGGTGTGAAAGGAGTTGTTCTTTAGATAAAACACCGGTTTCTTTGCGGCAATTAATTGATGTTAAAAAGAAATTAGGGATATTCAATGATTCGGTAGATAAACTATACAAGGAATTGTTGTCGGTCTCTGAAAACAAGGCATTGGTGTATTGTGACTATTTTTCTTTTGTTTGGGAAAGGCAACCTGTAGACGAATCTTTATTTATCGAGTTTGAAGAAGTTCTTCGTAGGCTGCAACTTACCGGAAGAACGCAAAATACGAAGGGTTCTATTTCAGTTCAGAGAAATAAGGGAAAGCTTTTACTCATATACGCATCCATGCTTGCAAGTGTAGGAAATGTAAGCAAAGCGTACAAAATGTACAAAGAGGCTCAAAAATTCAAAGCAATCGATACTCACTTTGTTTATTTACGCTATATGTTGTACAGCTCAACTGGTAAGAAAGGATTCGTTAATGAGCAGGAAAAACGTTATGTGCAGAAGTTTATTTCGCACGGAAACAGATTGAGGGAGTATGTATATCAATGTAGGGATTCCATTTACGTAATTGGAAATGGTCCAAGTGCAATAGGTAAAAAACTTGGAAGCAAAATAGACAGCGCTAAATTAGTGTTTAGGTTTAATAACTATTCGACAGACTTCCCTTTCTGTGAAGACGTAGGTACTAAAACGGATGTTTGGGTCAGGATGCCTTTTCACCCCTATGTTAAAAGGCAGCTTGCCCCGGATGTTAAACATGTAGTTTTCTCAGGTTCTAATAGAGCGGTCCGACCATCTACCTTTTGGCAAGATATGTTTTGCATGGCAGAAGAAGGAGTCGAAATTGGGTTCTTTGACCCGCACATTTTTTACGAACTACAATCAATTCTGAAAAGTCCCCCTACGGCAGGGATATACATTTGCTATTATCTATTTAAATTACTCGGCCCCAAGGTTCTCGAGAACTGTATAGGTTTTTCTTTCGCTGACGAAGAAAAAATAGCTACTGCGTATCACTATAGCGATTCGTTTGCCAAATCTAGTCACAGGCATAGCTGGGATAATGAGGCACTCTTATTCAATAGTTTATTAGAACATGAAGAGGCTACTTTTACTCCAAAGGAGTTTGAGTTTAGCTTGGAACAAACAAATGGGGACGAGTACTTTCGAAATGAAAGTTATGATGTTGTAATAAATGTGTCTCCAGGAATCGAAAAATACAGGCTTTTTGGAGCTACGCAGTATAACGTTAGCTCGTTAGCAATTGAGAAATTTCTAAACGGCGAATTTGCAGGAGAAGAAGCTGAAAGAATAATACACAAGGTTGAAAAACAGAGAGTTTGTGTCGTAGGCTTTGGTCGCGCGAAAACAGGAGTATATGCTGAAAAGCTTGCAGAAGCTTTAGGCGCAACGTGCTATTTATTGGAGTATGGCCTTATATCTTCAATGCACTTACCTAGCGAAAAACAGTTTAACTTCTCATTAATTCTAGATGATATGGGTATCTTTTATGATACAAAGACGTGCCAGAGTAGAATAGAGAGAATATTGCTAAATGACGATTCGTTAGGTGACAGCCTAAATCTTGAGCGAGCAGAAAATGCGATTTCTCAGATAAAGAAACATAATATTACTAAGTATAATAACTCGCCTGATATTAAGTTGGAAAAGTCGAATAAGTACCGAATACTAGTCATAGACCAGACAGCTAATGACAACTCCATAATTTACGGACAGTGCGAACTCTTCAGTTTCAAAGATATGGTCGAGCACGCACTTGAACAAAAGGGCGCTGAAATTATTGTTAAAGTTCATCCTGAGACTGTAGCAGGTGCTAAAAACGGAAACCTTGATGTACTGGATAGATATAGTCAGTTGGAAAATGTCACTGTAATCGACTCGCAATGCAATGTAATTTCACTTATAAAGCAGGTCGACGAAGTATATGTTATGACAAGTGGCGTAGGGCTTGAGGCTTTATTGGTTGGAAAGAAAGTTCGGTGCTTCGGTGTTCCATTTTATGCAGGGTGGGGGGTAACTACAGATATGTCTCCGATAAAAAACCAAAGAAGAAATTTATCGATTGAAGAGATATTTGTTGCTGTTTTTATAAAATATACTTCTTACTTCGACCCAATTACGATGCATAAATGTGCTCTGGAAGACTGTCTTCATTACGTGATTGAAAACAAAAATAGCAGTCAAGCAATAAGTATTTAAAAAATTTACATAAAAGGACAAGATTAGATGCAGTTATTAGATTGTACTCTCAGAGACGGTGGATATTACAATCAATGGGATTTTGATAAGAAACTAGTAAACGAATATTTAGAAGCCATGGATGCCGCTGGTGTTCAAATTGTCGAATTAGGCCTTCGTTCGAATATCAACAAAGGTTTTAAAGGGCCTAATGCCTTTACAACTGAACCTTATTTAAAGTCACTTAACATTCCACAGAGCCTCAATGTAGCAGTTATGGTTAATGCCTCTGAACTATTAGCGGCTGAAGATATGTATCAGATTTTGGCCATGCTATTTCCTGTTAATGCCGCTGAATCTTTGGTAGATGTAGTTAGAGTGGCATGTCACGTTCATGAATTTGCTGAAGCGCTTCGTGCGAGCAAGTGGCTTGAAGAAAGAGGCTATCGCGTGGGTTACAACCTCATGCAGATAGCAGATAGATCTAATGATGAGATTGAATCACTAGCTGCTTTAGCAAACGATTATCCACTTGAAGTGCTATATTTCGCAGACAGTATGGGAAGCATGGATGAGATTCGTACAGTAGAGATCGTAAAACTCATTAAAAAGCACTGGAGCAAAGAAATTGGTATCCATACACACGATAATATGGGTAAAGCATTGTCTAATTCTTTAGCCGCTTATAAAAATGGCGTAGCTTGGATTGATTCTACCGTTACAGGAATGGGCCGAGGACCTGGAAATGCAAGAACAGAAGAAATCATTATAGAGTTCGAATCGAAAATCAATCGAACAGTGAACATAGTACCTGTATTAAGCATTATCAGAACCTTCTTTGAACCGTTAAAGAAAAAATGTGGTTGGGGATCAAACCCGTTTTACTTTCTCACAGGGAAATACAGTATTCACCCAACTTATGTTCAGGAAATGCTGTCTGATGCGCGATATAGTGAAGAGGATATACTCTCTGCTATAAATCATTTAAAAACCGGCAAAGGCAAAAAATTTAGTTTCAATACTTTAGAGTCTCTTAGGAATTCCTATGGGGATGAGCTATCAGGTGATTGGACGCCATCGAAAGTTCTAAAAGACAAAGATGTTCTTATATTGGGGGCGGGCGAAGGCGTTGTTAAGCATAAAGAAGCAATCGAAGCGTTTATAAAGAAACATAATCCGATAGTGTTAGCTATAAATACGCAAACATCAATCTCTAGTAGTTTAATAAACTACAGAGTCGCTTGCCATCCAATCAGGCTTTTGGCTGATTGTGAAATTCACAAAAAATTAGAACAGTCTTTAATTGTACCTTTCAAATCGTTACCTCAGGATGTCAGAAATCAACTTTCTGGCAAGGAAATTCTAGATTTTGGTTTGACGGTAAAAGAAGGCGTCTTCGAGTTTAACCAAAATAGCGCCTGTACGCCTAATGCATTAGCAGTTAGTTATGCTTTTAGTATTGCTGCTAGTGGAGGTGCAAGTTCAATCAAGCTTGCTGGTTTCGACGGCTACTCTCTTGATGACAAACGTTATCATGAGATGAACGAAACAATAATGTTGTTTAGAAATGCATCTGGTTCGATTCCAATTGAGTCAATTACTAATACCAGCTATGAACTACCTCAAAGCTCTGTTTATTCTCTAATAGGCTAATTCATGAAAACAGCAATTATTATTCCGGCCCGCTATTCATCTACTAGGTTTCCGGGCAAACCATTAGTTGAGTTATTAGGTAAACCAATGATTCTATGGGTGTGTGAGCTTTCTTCGAGAGCTGTAGGAAAGGATAATGTTTATGTCGCTACAGAGAGCAGTAAAATAAAAGATGTTGTTGAATCAAGTGGATTTAGGTGTGTAGTGACATCAGATAATTGCCTTACTGGTACTGACAGAGTCGCGGAAGCAGCTAGATCTATAAATGCCGATAATATTATTAATGTTCAAGGTGATGAACCTCTTCTGGATCCAGAGGATATAATAAAGGTTATAAAGCATCAGTCAGATTATCCTAGTGACGTAATAAATGCATATTGCTATATGTCTGAAAGTGAAGACCCATCAAGTATAAATGTTCCAAAAGTAGTAACGACTGAAGAGAATAAACTTTTGTACATGTCAAGAGCAGCGATTCCTTGCTCCAAAAGTCCCACGAAGTTCGATATCGCTTTTAAAAAGCAAGTTTGCATTTATTCGTTTAGTAAAAAGCAGTTAGAAATGTACAGTAAGCTGGGAAGAAAGAGCTACTTAGAGGAAATTGAAGATATTGAAATATTGCGTTTCCAAGAGCTCGGAATAAATGTAAGACTCGTCGAAACATCCCCAGGAACTCACGCTGTTGATGTTCCCGAAGATGTGGATAAAGTTGAAAAAGAGCTGAAAAAGTTATGGAATCTTTAGATTTAGATAAATACTCTACTTTCATTTTTGATTGTGACGGTGTTTTGTTGAACTCTAACCAAATAAAAACAAAAGCATTTTTTGATACAGCATTACCTTATGGAAGTGAAAAAGCTCAACGTTTAGTTGAGCACCATGTTTTACACGGAGGTGTTTCACGCTATCGTAAATTTTCTTGGTTTGTCAATGACCTACTGGAAGAGGGCAGTCCTGCACTTATTGAACAGCTAGTAAGTACTTATGCACTAAAGGTAATAAAAGAACTTGAACGATGTGATAGCGCCCCACTCAACGAAATTAGAGCTAGGTTTGCGTCAACAAATTGGATGGTGGCTTCTGGGGGAGATCAAAGTGAGCTCAGAAAAGTATTTGATGTACGGTCTCTTACACCATTATTCGACTTAGGAATCTTTGGAAGCCCAGATGATAAGTCGGTAATAATCGAAAGAGAAATAGTCGCAAATAATCTGCACTCGGAAGCCGTGCTTTTTGGTGATAGTAAATATGACTTCGAGGTTGCAAGGCAGTTTGAGATTGACTTTGTTTATGTTTCTTCTTGGAGTGAGTGGCATCCTACGGGAAAGGAAGAGAAAGACTTTACGGGAAGAATAAGCTCCCTCGATTGCCTGTTAGATAACTAACATCTGAATACACTAAGTTTGCCATTATTTGCAATAGTTTGTGTAACAACAAGAGATTTATTCAGCCATATTTTTGTTGATGTAAAACTGTTGTTTTATAACTTTTTAAAAGCATAAAGAGTTTCTGCTCAGATTATTTAAATCAATCGTTTTTACTTTGCTGTAAACTGAAGTTTAGATTAAAAACGCACTGGGAGTTAAAAGTGATAAGGACTAGTATATTTTTATACAGAAGAGATAGACTGATCTCAAGAATAAGACATTTGGTTTACGGATGGCGTTTTGCAAAAAAAGTAGGTGCTGACTTTAATATGATTTGGTTGCCTACGACAAGAAAATATATCCCAGAGGATGGTAAACATTTTGATATTAGTTATATATTAGATGTCTTCGATTTAAATACTGATGAATTTTTTAAAGATTTAAATATAATCAATGGCGATATTGATGTCGATATTAATTATCCTCATGTAAAAGAGGTGCTTAAAATCGATTCGCCGAAGGGGAGAAATATCGAGCCCTTCGAACTATACAGATATGGACATAAATTTATTGCTGATGATTTAGTCGGTTATAGATTTAATAATGAGTCCAGACATAATATTTATCAAGACGTATCTAGACTGTTTAGTTTGCTTCCAATTAATAAGTTTTTATTGAAAGAACTAGATTGCTTTTTTGAAAAAATTGGAACTACTCAGTTCGTAATTGTCCATATCCGTAGAGGAGACGTGATTCGTGTACTGAGAGAAAATATAAGCAAAGGAAATGTTGCAGATGACGATCTCAAGCAGTTCGTCATGAGAACATCTCCGTTATCTTGCTATTCTGAAACTTTGACTGATTTAAATTTAGAAAGAGATGTAAGAATCATAATTTCATCCGATTGTGAGGAAAGTGCGAATAAGTTTAAGAAGCTCATAAATTCAGATGACGCCTTTATTCTGGGAGACTACGAATTCGACGCGCTGCCGATACAGAAGTCGTTTTTTGATTTTCTAGTATTTACAAAGGCCATGCACGTGATCGGTACTAAATCTAGTGTTTATGGAAAATACGGAGCAATTTTCGGGAAAAATAGTTTTTATAACGTCCTAGATACTTACACGGAAAGCTTACTGCTAAACCATTTCGAAGATGAAATATTACAGAAAGTAGATGTACCAGATGTTGAAATTGAGCATCTTAAAAAGAGGTTATTAAGTTTTATTTGAGTTCCTTGCCAGTCTGAAAAGTTCAGCCAAGGTCCAAGTCGACTGGTTCAAAAGCGTTCTTTGAGAATAAATAAAAAGGAAGTAACTAGTTAATCGGATTCGCAGTTTTGGTAAGACATATTAAAACCAAAAAATTTATAAAATATTGAGAAGCAACCAATGAAAAAAGCATTAATTACCGGTGTTACAGGTCAGGACGGCTCTTATCTAGCTGAATTTTTAATAGAGAAAGGTTACGAAGTTCACGGAATAAAACGTCGTGCATCTTCCCTGAACACTCAAAGAGTAGATCATATATTTCAAGATCCCCATGTTCAGAACAAAAATTTCATTTTACACTATGGAGATTTAACCGACTCTTCGAATTTGACTCGCATTCTTCAGGAAGTACAGCCAGATGAAGTTTATAACTTAGGAGCGCAATCTCATGTCGCGGTGTCTTTCGAATCGCCAGAATACACAGCAGATGTTGACGCAGTTGGGACTTTACGACTTTTAGAGGCAATACGTTTATTAGGCCTGGAAAAGAAGACTAAATTTTATCAAGCTTCTACGTCAGAGCTTTATGGCCAAGTCCAAGAGATTCCACAACGAGAAACGACTCCATTTTATCCAAGATCGCCATATGCAGTAGCTAAAATGTATGCCTATTGGATTGTCGTCAATTATCGTGAATCATACGGTATGTATGCATGTAACGGCATTCTTTTCAATCATGAATCCCCAAGAAGAGGCGAAACCTTTGTGACTCGAAAAATTACCAGAGGGCTAGCAAACATTGCCCAAGGTTTAGAGACTTGTTTATATATGGGAAATATAGATGCTTTGCGCGATTGGGGTCATGCAAAGGATTATGTCCGTATGCAATGGATGATGTTACAGCAAGAAAAAGCTGACGACTTTGTAATTGCTACAGGAGTACAGTATTCCGTTCGACAGTTTATAGCTTGGTCTGCTGAAGAGTTAGGCATTACTTTGGAGTTTACTGGTGAAGGTGTACATGAAATTGCTACTGTTACTGCGATCTCTGGCAATAAAGCACCAGCTTTAAAAGTTGGTGATGTCGTACTTAGAATCGATCCACGTTACTTTAGACCTGCAGAAGTGGAGACGTTATTAGGCGACCCTGCGAAAGCCAAGGAAAAACTGGGTTGGACACCTGAAATAACCGTGCAAGAAATGTGTGCAGAAATGGTGTCTGAAGATTTAAAAATTGCGCAGCGTCACGCTCTTTTAAGAGCGCATGGGCATGAAGTTCCGGTTTCAATCGAGTAGCAGTATGAAGATTTTACTTACAGGTGCCAATGGCATGGTCGGCAAAAATATCATAGAGCATGATAAAGCAAATCTCCACGAGATTCTTGCTCCAAAGCGTTTCGAATTAGATTTGCTTGATGAACGTGCTGTAGATGAATATTTGCGCACCAATCTGCCAGATGTAGTTGTGCACGCCGCTGGGATCGTGGGTGGTATTCAAGCAAATATTGCTAAGCCCGTTAAGTTTCTAACAGATAACATGCGTTTGGGCATGAATGTGATTTTGGCATCCAAAAAAGCGGGAGTTAAAAATTTCTTAAATCTAAGCAGCTCGTGTATGTACCCTAGAAATGCCAAAAACCCTCTCAATGAGGATCTTATCTTAAAAGGTGAATTGGAGCCTACTAACGAGGGGTACGCGATTGCGAAAATTGCTAGTACTCGTCTGTGTGAATACATACACAAAGAAGATGAGAGTTTGTTATACAAAACAGTAATCCCGTGTAATTTATATGGTCGTCATGATAAGTTTGATCCCAATCATTCTCATATGATACCTGCTGTAATACAGAAGCTCTGGAACGCTAAAAAGCAAAACTTGAATGAAGTTGATATCTGGGGTGATGGTAAAGCTCGAAGGGAATTTATGTATGCTGGAGATCTAGCTGACTTTATTTTCTACGCACTAGATAACTTTGAAGCTATGCCCCAAAATATAAACGTCGGACTAGGTACGGACTACACGATAAACGAATATTACGCCGAGATCGCTAAAGTAGTTGGCTTTGATGGGGGCTTCGTTCACGATTTGGCTAAGCCTATTGGTATGAAACAAAAATTGATAGACGACAGTAGGTTACAAAGTTTTGGCTGGAAACACAAAACAACTTTACAAAACGGTCTTAAAGAAACATTTGAATATTTAAAGGACATTCATTAATGACAACCTATTCTTTAGCAAGTAGTACTTGGGATGAAAAAGAATACGCAGCAATTCAAGCAGTAATTGACTCCGACATGTTTACAATGGGTAAAAAAGTAGCGGAGTATGAAAGGCAATTTGCTGAATTTTTTGGATCCAAGTATGCATTGATGGTTAGCTCTGGTTCCACAGCAAATTTACTTATGATTGCGTCTTTATTTTTCACGAAAGATAAATCAAAACGATTAAAGCGTGGTGACGAAGTCATTGTGCCAGCAGTTTCTTGGTCTACGACATACTTCCCACTGCAGCAATATGGCCTCAAGGTAAAGTTTGTTGATATTGACAGAGATACCTTAAATATCGATATAGCTAAACTGGGTGATGCAATTACTGAGAAAACAAAGGCTATTTTTTGTGTCAATCTTCTTGGAAACCCCAATGAATTTAATAAGATTCAACATCTAATAAGAGATAGAAATATTACTTTATTAGAAGATAATTGTGAGTCTATGGGCGCGACCTACGAAGGCAAACAAGCCGGCACATTTGGGGTCATGGGTAGCTTCAGCTCTTTCTTTAGCCATCATATAGCGACAATGGAAGGCGGTTGTGTAGTGACCGACGATGAAGAGTTATACCATATTTTGTTAACAATCAGAGCTCATGGCTGGACACGCAATTTACCTAAAGAGAACTTAGTCACTGGTACCAAAAGCGATGACCCTTTCGAAGAAGCGTTTAAATTCGTTCTTCCAGGTTACAATGTAAGGCCTTTGGAAATGAGTGGTGCAATTGGTATCGAGCAACTAAAAAAACTACCAGACTTTATTCATAAAAGAAGAGAAAACGCTAAGCTTTTTGTCGAGTTATTTGAAAACCATCCATTTATCCAAATACAAAAAGAAATTGAACAAAGCAGCTGGTTTGGTTTTTCTCTAATTTTAAAAGAAAATTCACCAATTTCACGAAAAGAACTAGTTGTAAAGCTTCAAGAGAACGGTATTGAGTGTAGACCGATAGTTACAGGTAACTTTGTAAAGAACAAGGAAGTTTTGGAATACTTTGATTATGAAGTTTCGGGGAAACTCACAAACGCTGAGTACATAGATGAGCATGGCTTATTTGTAGGTAATCAGCAAATTATGATAAGAGAGGAATTAGAACACCTCAAAGCGGTGCTTGAATCGTTATAAATTAAAATGAAATTGAGTCGAAGAGATTTCTCTAGTGTAATCAAAAATGCCCCCCTGTTTTCTATCGATCTTGTCCTTGTGAATGAGAGCAACGAGGTGTTGTTTGGAAAAAGACTTAATTCGCCTGCGAAGAATTTTTGGTTTGTTCCAGGGGGGCGAGTATACAAAGATGAGTCTTTAGCGGATTCATTCGAGAGAATTACTAGAGATGAATTAGGAATGGTATTTAGTTTAGATTCTGCTAAACCGTTAGGGCTTTACGAACATTTTTATAATGATAGTGCTGTTTCAAACGACATCTCGACCCACTATATAAACACTCCATATCTGCTCGTAGTGAAAGAAAAATTTAGCTGTTTACCTAATACTCAGCACTCTGAATATAGATGGATCCGAGCCGACATGATTAATAGTGCTGATGAAATTCACTCTAATAGTAAACTTTTTTTAACCAAACTTTTGTCGAAAATATGATTCTCTGATTTTTAGATTACAGTATCCAAATTACTGTCAATTTAGTTTCAAGCTCGAAGCATATTGTTAAAACTAGTTTATAACGAATGGCGTTCTACAGTTTACAGAATTTTGAAGTATCACTTTACGTTTCAACGCCAAAAGTAAAAGAGGGGATTGATACGCTAATTGAGTCTGTGACCTATTGACCCAAATTCATCCTAAATATACTTCGCTTCTCTATAAAGGACTGTAATTAAATGATTGCGATTAGGCGTTTGTCATAATGAACAATAAAGTTAAAGTGGTAATACCAGCGAGATATGGCTCTAGCCGATTGCCCGGCAAGCCGTTGTTAATTTTAAAAGAAAAACCGATTTATTGGCACGTGGTTCAGCGTGTAGTAGAAGCAGGTGTATCGTTGGACAATATTGTTGTTGCAACTGATGATGAAAGGATAAAAGAAAGTGCGCTAAATGAAAAGATTCCTGTAGAAATGACGTCACCCGAGCATGTTAGTGGTACAGATCGTGTTAATGAAGTTGTTAACCAAAGAGCTTGGAGTGATGATACAGTAATACTAAATGTTCAAGGTGATGAACCGGTAATTCCTCCCGAGCTTATTGCCGGCCTAATACGGTTTAGTCTAGAAAATAGGAACTACCCTATCACGACTGCTGTAACACCAATTTCAACTGTAAGTGAGCTCAATAATCCTAATATCGTCAAAGCTATTATTGCCGAGAATAATAGAGCTCTATATTTCACTCGTTCATCTAGTCCGTTTAATCGTGAGTGCCCAGGTGATATCTCCTATTGTTTTAGGCATATAGGCATTTATGGGTATTCGGTTTCAGCATTGAAGCAATTCTGCTCGATGCCTGAAGCACAGCTCGAGGCTCTTGAAAAACTAGAACAGTTAAGAGCACTTAGTTTTGGAATACCAATTGGTACTCTTGTTGTTAATTCAGCGCCACAACATGGTGTTGACACTTTCGATGATTACGAAAGGTTAAAAAGATTGATGGGTGAACTATGAGGCCTATAGAAACGGCAAAAGAAGTGATACAGGTTGAAATCGAAGGCTTAAGGTTCATGTCAGAGCGGATTGATGAAAGTTTTACTACAGCAGTCGATGCAATAATAAATTCTAGCGGTCGCGTCATTATATGCGGGATGGGGAAATCTGGGATTATTGGAAAGAAAATAGCTGCATCTTTTGCCAGTACCGGCACGCCAAGTTTTTTTATGCATCCAGGAGAGGCTTTTCATGGTGATCTCGGTATGGTTAAAGAAGAAGATATCTTTATTGCAATATCTAACTCAGGAGAAACTGAGGAGATACTCAAGCTACTCCCATTTTTGAGAAGTAATGGTAATTTTGTTGTTGCTATTACAGGCAACCCCTTCTCAACATTAGCTAGAAATGCAGAATGTCACCTTGATGTCACAGTTGAGAAAGAAGCTTGTAAACTTCAGCTGGCGCCCACATCATCTACCACTGCAACACTTGTAATGGGGGACGCTTTAACTGTAGCCTTGATGGAGAAAAGAGAATTTCAGCCAGAACATTTTGCGCGTTTTCACCCTGGTGGGAGTTTAGGAAGACGATTACTTAGTAAAGTCAGAGATGAAATGGTTTCAGATAACCTACCTATCATCTCTCAAGATGATTCGTTAATCAGTGTTATACACACCATTAGTAGTGGCAAGCTGGGACTTGCGCTGATTATTGATGGTCAATCAGATGTGTCGATAATAACTGATGGTGACTTAAGGCGAACGATAGAAGAGCATCAAAAGGCAGCTTTTGACTTAAGAGCCAGGGATTTTGCTAAAGTTAAACCTTTGTCTATTTCCGCCGACTCAGGAGTTGAACAGGCTTTTGAGTATATGAATGAAAAAGGAGTTAGTGCTCTTATAGTGTATGACAAAGGTAACCTTGTAGGTATTCTTAAGAAATAGGTCCAGTCACATAAGCGACTGTTCTAGTGCATAAAGTAAGCGGGATTTAAAATTTTGAAAAGTAAAACTATAAATATTGATAATATTGAGCTGTCTAACACAAAGCACTTTGTTTTATTCGGAGGTATGAACGTCCTTGAGTCTCGGGATTTAGCTATGCGAATAGCTGAGCACTACGTTAATGTTACAGAAAAACTAGAAATCCCTTTTGTGTTCAAGGCATCGTTTGATAAAGCAAACCGCTCTTCTATTCACTCTTATCGTGGCCCTGGCATGGATGAAGGATTGAAAATATTCGAAGAGATCAAGTCAACTTTTAATGTTCCCCTTATTACTGATGTTCACGAACCATACCAAGCAGCGCCAGTAGCAGAAGTTGTTGATGTTATCCAGCTCCCAGCATTTCTAGCTCGTCAGACCGATTTAGTAATCGCTATGGCAAAAACAGGAGCAATCATCAATGTGAAAAAACCTCAGTTTTTAGCTCCTCATGAAATGCGCCATATCCTCACAAAGTTTACAGAGGCTGGAAATGATAAAGTTGCACTATGTGAACGCGGCACCAGTTTTGGTTACAATAACTTAGTTGTAGATATGCTAGGCATGGATGATATGAAAGCAATAGCCCCTGTCATATTTGATGCTACTCACGCATTACAGAGACCGGGTGGAAGATCTGATTCTGCTGATGGCCGCCGTGCTCAAGCTACAGAGCTGGCTCGCTGTGGAATGGCTTTGGGTATTGCTGGACTATTTATTGAAGCGCACCCTAATCCTGATGAAGCAAAATGTGACGGACCTTGTGCGTTAGAGCTTGGTCAACTTGCAGAGTATTTAAAACAAATGAAAGCTATAGATGAATTGGTAAAGAGTTTTGTGAGCCCAGAACAATCATAGGTTCCTGAAGGTGGGGTACTCTGATGTATATTAAGTTATAATGTTCTCAGGCGTTTCAAATACTCCTGAGAGCATTATTTTAGACTGTCGAAAGCAAATTAAATTGCTGATAATTGTGTCGTGCTGGAGTTTAAAATTATTATGTAGCGGTTCAGTTCTGTTGATACTTTGCTCAGGAATGTGTAGTCCGTAAGTAACAGGTAGAAAGGAATTAGCGGGAAGTTTCCAAGGCTAATATTTTTAAGGTTAGCAGTTATCAATATAATCCGTATTTTGTAAAGAATTTTTAGTGGTTTAAATTTAGCAATAGCTTTTATCTAGAGCTGCTTTGTCAGCTTGGTACTAGATGTATAGCACTTATTTGAAAATAGTTACTTGTCCCTCTTAAAGTTGTTCAATTTTTGAGTTTAGAAAAATATTTTTCGCCAGCTAAAACTTCATCATATCAGTCTCATTCAAATGTTTCTTTACTATCTCACCAGAAACAGCTGTAATCTCCCTTAGATTCGCTTATGAACAAGCACTTGGGGTAAAAAAGGTTTACGGTATTTACTCAAATACTGGGGCAACTTCTATGTCAGAGGTGAGGAGATATGGTTACCAGTAAAAGCAAAGATTCTTCATAAGCACTTGAGGGTGCACCCTAATCATACTAGCATTTTGCCAAATGCTATCAGGACCATTGGGGCTTGCGACCCTTCGAGCGTATATGCTCATTTGTTGTCGCTTAAGGAGAAGCTCCCGCACTATATTTTGTTGAAATCGAGGCTGCTATCGTAAGAAAGCAAAGTCAAGGAACTAGTTGTTAATAACACCATTTAGGCGTATACAAATATTTATAGTCGACTTTTCAATGCTTTGCCGACTGAAGAATTTCGCTTTGTAGGCTTAAAACGTAGATATAAAAAATTTAAAGCGATTGTCAGATTTGACCAAACTAAAGCCACAAGCATTGCATGCAAACAGACGTACTAGCCAAACATATCAGCTCCCTAGTAGTATTAAGCGGCTTAAAGCACATCTATACCATAATTATGAAATCATAGACGACTTTTGATAAAGCTATAAGAAAGGAACTTTAGTGGCAGTTTATTCAATAATTACTCAGCGAGTAGATAGCGCAACATCCCATACAATTCGATGGCATCTCGATTTTCCATCTAATCGCCAAACTATTGATGGGAGCGAATTAGCCCAGGACGGGCTCTTGTTCCAAGGCTGGTTATTGAACGAAGGAAAGTCAGCAGCAACGCTAGTGATTTTAAATGGTGATCAAGTGCTGCCAATACCAATTGTTCGAGCCCGTCCAGATGTCGTATCAAGAGTCCTAGAGCAAAACCCAGAAAATCACGATTTACTGTATTGCGGGTTTTCGGAACGAATTAAACTCAAACACTCAACCTTCACATTAGGTCTTATTCAAGATGGTACATTCACAGAGTTAATGAATGGCAGTGTTGAAGGTAAATTTCAAATCTTAGAAGGTAAAGATGGCTGGCTTTTTCTTGATAACGACACTAACAAGAGTATTGAACAACATACCGGGAAACTTAAATTGTCCCGCACTGCCCAAGCTAAATGGAAAGAGTACCTAGTGTCGTTAAATGACTTTTCCAGCTCATCTGGGACGCCAGTCTGTTTACTAGTAGCACCTTCTAAAGAAACGGTCTACCAAGAGTATTACCCTTATAGTTTTTCAAGGAAAGCGCCTATTCAAAAGCTTAAAGAGTTGATACCCGAGTCGCTTAATTTCATCTTGCCGATAAAAGAGCTTCAAAGTTTGGAGCAGCGATCTTTTAGGGTTTGCGATACACACTGGACACTACATGGTGCAAGGCTCGCTGCTCAACTGGTTGCAAGTAAGTTGTCTTCTCGAAGTGTTCCTGAGCTTGATGTTTTTTCTAATGATGTTTATCAAAATAGAAAGAGTCGGGGCGATCTAGGCTCAAAGTTATATCCACCACAACAGCACGAAGAAGACGTTCTTACGAATTTTAATTATAGACGCTGCGTCGTTTTTGACAATAACGTTGACAACTTTGGTCGTACTATTGTTATGTTTCATCAACACGCTGTATTTGATGAAACTTTGTTGTTATTTGGTTCATCTTCATCCTATACCATGTTTCATTACCTTTGCCGCTTGTATACTTCCGTCGTTTTCATCCACACAGCCGGTAATGTTGATCATAAGATTATTGACATTGTGAAACCGAATTGTATTTGTGTTCAGACTAATGCGCGGTTTGTCGTAAAAGCCCCTAAATTTAATGACTCGGTTGTTAATTACATAAAGCAGAAAAAAGATAACGGGAGATTAGCAACAGCATTTACAGCTGAAGTGTTACCTCGTGAGTGTATAGGATACATTGAGTATTTTAAGCGAATTTTGGGTTAAGGTTATACTTGCTTTCCTCCTCCCGCTGAAAAATGTGATTGTATTCACCTGGGTAGTTTTTGCCAGCAAAGGAGAAAGTTTTAGGGCTAGTTACAATTTGAATAGTCTAGCTTTTTATCGGTTCGATGGAAAACTAAGTAATAAAGTTGTCGATGATGATTAAATTTTTTTTGTGGTGTGTAGGTAGATAGATATTCCCTTTGTTGAGACAATAGATGGCAGTATGTATTGTTGGGAAAGTCAAAAAGACTGGCTCGTAAAACCTGGTGCAGAGCCGTTAACTCGTGTATTGATAGAAGCAGCAAATTCGACTATTGCCGTATAACTAGCAAATAGTTTGACAGAAATAATTCGAGAAAATTAAAAAGGAAAAGAAATGAAAAGGAAAGGGATAATTTTAGCAGGTGGTTCTGGCACTCGGTTGCACCCATTGACGAAAGTCGTGAGCAAGCAACTGATGCCAGTTTACGATAAGCCGATGATATATTATCCCCTAGCTACGCTTATGATGTCTGGAATAAGGGATATTTTAATTATCACAACACCAGAAGAGCAGAGTCGTTTCATTGAGCTTATCGGCGATGGGAGTGAACTGGGAATTAATGTTCAATACGCAGTTCAGCCTTCACCCAATGGCTTGGCCCAAGCATTTCTAATAGGTGATAGCTTTATTGGTAATGATTGTTGCACGCTTATTCTTGGTGACAATATCTATTATGGACATGATTTAAAGCGCTCTCTGCAGAGCGCCTATAACCAAGAGCAGGGCGCTACTGTATTCGGTTACCATGTCAATGACCCAGAACGCTATGGTGTAGTTAGCTTCGATGATGATTGGAACGCGCTTTCTATTGAAGAGAAGCCTGCTGTTCCCAAATCTAATTACGCAGTTACAGGGCTCTACTACTACGACAACAGAGTTGTTGATTTCGCGAAAGAGGTAAAACCATCACCTCGTGGTGAGCTTGAGATTACCGATCTAAACAATCTTTATCTAAAAGATGGCTCTCTTAAAGTTGAGTTAATGGGACGGGGTTCAGCCTGGCTTGATACGGGCACTCTAGACTCTCTACTTGATGCAGCGAACTTTGTGGGCGCTATAGAGAAACGTCAGGGCTTAAAAGTATGTTGTCCGGAAGAAGTTGCGTTCAGAATGGGGTATATCAACGCTGAGCAGCTAGAAAAGCTGGCGGCTCCACTTAAGAAGAGTGGCTATGGTGATTACCTATTGAAAGTACTTAAAGACAGAGTAAAAGTTTAACCTATATTCAAGTTATAGAAGGTGGCATTGCCACCTTTCTTCTTATATTCATTTGCACGTTAGTACGGAAAGTAAATGCAAGTAATCAAGACAGATATCCCTGACGTTAAAATTATTGAGCCGAAAGTGTTTGGCGATGAGCGCGGCTTCTTTCTAGAAACCTTTCGTACCGATTGGTTTAAAAAAGAATGCGCAGATGTAGATTTTGTTCAAGATAACCATTCTAAATCACGCCAAGGTATTCTTCGTGGCCTGCATTACCAAATGGAGCAAATCCAAGGTAAGTTAGTACGAGTAGTTAGCGGCGAAGTGTACGATGTAGCCGTAGATATGCGCAAAGACTCACCAACTTATGGCAAGTGGGTTGGGGTAATACTTTCTGCCGAAAACAAGCGCCAGCTTTGGGTGCCTGCCGGATTTGCTCATGGCTTTTATGTCACCAGTGAATCAGCAGAGTTCGTGTACAAGTGTACTGATTACTACCACCCAGAGTCTGAGGTGTCGGTTAAGTATGACGATCCTACATTAAATATCGCTTGGCCGTTGGTAAACGGTGAGAAACCTTCGCTGTCTGGTAAAGACGAAGCGGGTTTAGCATTTGTAGACGCTCCTACATTCTAATTGTTATTGGGGCTTTTTTGGGGTAATAGCAATTAATGAATATTGTAATTATAGGCAAGTCTGGTCAGCTAGCATTTGAGCTTTCTCGTGAATTAAAAAATAGCGATCATGAAGTTACACTGTTGGGGCGCGATGATATTGATATTACAAATAGCGATATCATTGAAGCTTCTTTAGCCCCTCTATCACCAGATGTTTTGATTAACGCGTCAGCGTACACCGCTGTTGATAAAGCTGAAGAAGACACCGAAGCGTGTAATGCCATTAATGCCATTGCCGTTAAGAATTTGGCGACTTTTTGTAAAGCACGTGGCGTTTTTATGGTGCATGTGTCGACCGACTATGTGTTTAACGGTCA
>VAOV01023603.1_pt1 | contig 18850 bp, 16 predicted proteins | sample 3393941 | NCBI WGS metagenome assembly VAOV01 (sample SAMN08290427, study PRJNA428436) | hydrothermal vent metagenome | isolation source: Deep-sea hydrothermal vent chimney | place: Indian Ocean: Southwest Indian Ridge | depth 2398 m m
AACTACTCTTGTTTTTTGGCGATTACAGAGTACCACCAACAGGCAGTTGATCTCTTCTCACCATTTAACCAAGAGTGGTGCACTTATTATCTGAATTCGGGCAGTAAAAGCTACTTTACCTAATAATGTGAATCAAGGGCAGATGGGTAATAACTTGCTGGCGTATGTGGCGATGCAGTCAGGTCAGTTTCATCAGAGTATCAGCAAAACCCAGCAACAACTTGAGCAGAACTTCGGCTTATCGTTCAGTCGCGGTGCTATCTCTGAAGCACAAGGCCACGTCAGTGCTGTGCTGACGCCTGCCTATCAGGATATCAAAGAGAGTATGCGCAATGAGGCAGTGGTTCATTGTGATGAAACCCGCCATCAGCGCGGCAACGAAAACCGCTGGATGTGGCAGGTATGCACAGCTAAATTGTCTTGCGTTATGACACACTTCTCTCGCGGTGCTTGGGCAGCAAAGAAACTACTCGGCGATAATCCAGAAAACATTGTTGTGACAGACCAATATGCCGGTTATCACTATATTGATGCTGACCATCGTCAATTATGTTGGGCGCATATCTTAAGAAATATGAATGCACTGGCGGAAAGCTTGGGCACAAATAAAACATATGGAACAAATTTAGTCAGGCTCATCCGCCTATTGTTCCGGCTGCAACACCGGTTTGAAAGTAACAAGCTGAGTGAAGGGCGATACTGGGAGCGGATGGAAAAGCTCCGCATCGCATGGCGACAACAACTCGAACTGGCATCAAGACGCTGTGTGACTCCCCGGTATCAGAACCGATGTAAACTGCTGCTGAAACACGATGATATGTGCTGGGTATTCCTCAAAAACGAAGGCGTGCCCCTGACTAATAATGAAGCTGAACGTTCATTACGTAGCTATGTGCTGTGGAGAAAAGGCAGCTGTGGCGTGTGGTCACATCGGGGTGAACTGTTCAGAAAGCGCATCCTCACTATTGTAGAAACCTGCCGGAAACAAAAGCTGAATCCTTTAAACTGGAACCGTGCCATTCTCGAAGCGACGTTAAACAAAACGTCCTATCCTCTACTCGACGACTACAAAGTAGGCTGTCAATAGGGCTCTGGTGAACGGTTACTGTATCTGCTATTATTTATTCGGAAGAGCACGCCTATATTCTCATTGTTAACTAATTGCGGATAATCAGTCTAAATCACAAAGCAGTGTAATCATGGTAGCTGTTCAATTATGCTTGGCGGACTTAAAATCTGAATTCAGGAGAAGAATTTTTAAAATGCTTAAAATAATTTTTATAAGCAATACGGGGAGATTGGATAGACCTTATTTTGACCCCTCGGTGCGTTATCGATGCTTTAATATGGCTGATGAATTAATCAAGATAGGTAATTATTGTAAAGTAATGACCTCGGATTACTTTATAAACAATGATGTTGAAGACTTTGATGTTTATGTTTTCCATAGGCCGCCGTTTTCGCCAGTGTTTATTGATAAGGTCCAAGATTTAGATGCCAATGGAAAACTAGTCATTGCAGATTACGATGATTTGACTTTTGATATTGAAAATGCTCTGAATAGCTCGCTATTTAAGAGTGGGCGAGCTTCACAAAGAGAGGTGTTAAGCATTTTCAGTAGAAATTCGGCAGCGCTGAGTATTTTTAAAAATTATACAGTTTCGACTTCTACGTTAGCAAAAAGATTAAAAGAAATGGACCCAAGCTACGAAGTTGAAGTCATACATAATGCACTGACCGAAAAATACAAATCTATCTGCCAGCAAATAACGCACAACGAGCCTATAGCGAGAGTCAAAGGAAGGGTCGGATATTTTTCAGGTACTAAGTCACATGATAAAGATATTGAATATATATCGTCTTCTATTGCTAATTCTTGTAAGTCAAGTACTGGCCGCCAAATATTATTTGTCGGCCCTGTTGATATTCCCGAGAATATTAAAGAAAACTGTAATGTTATGACCCATTCTCTCGTTGGCTATCATGAAATGATCAAGTTATTATCTACATGCGAGGTTGTCATCGCGCCATTAGAATTAACATTTTTTAACAGCTGTAAGTCAGGGTTAAAGTATTTTGAAAGCGCATATGCAGGCTGCAATGTTGTGGCATCTCCGATACCGGATATTTCAAGGTTTGAAAGTGAAAATTTATATTTAGCAACGACGGCGGAAGAGTGGGAAGAAGCTTTAGATAATGCACTCAATGATTACTCCATACAAATGCAATCTCCTAGACTTGAAGACGCATCTATTCAAGCGAATATAAAAACTGAAGTAATCAAGTGGGAATTATTTGTTAATAAGTTGTTGGGAGAAATCTGATGAGGGTCTTATTTATAGCAGAAGTATTTCCCATGAGGAACAGCTTTACAGAACACTCCTTAGTCGCAAGAGAGTTCTTAACAAATATATCAAGCTTATTGCACGCTAAAGATTCAAAAATTTCTGATGCGCGATTGCTGTGCAATAACCAGACGATGGAATTGCTATTTCAGGATTTTATAAGATTTGTCCCCTCTGTAATACGTCTAAATGATTCAACGAGCCGGTTTTTAGATAAAGAACTAAAAGATTGGAGCTTGCAGGGCTTAGAATCATGGAAAAGTTATGTTAACAACAATGGAGCAATAGCGGAAAAAGTCAGCGAGGAATTGAAGCATATTAAAAATGATGTTTTCGATTATGATATGCTTATTTTTTGGGGCGAAAACAAGGTACTTGATGACATAGCGAGGCAGCTTGATATTCCATGCGTTCATATGGAACTATCGTCAACGAGATTACCATTCTTCGAAGGCAGAACTGTTGACCTTCTTGGTGCTAATGGATCAGCGTCGTTTAAAAATATTAAGTTAGAAGATTTAAAAAATAATTTAACTCCTCCGAGTATAGATTTCTGGCCTGCTTTTTACAATATCGAAGAAGAAGACAATTTCAGTGAGGTTGGATTTGATGATTCTTCAACCACGTATTGGGAGAATGACCACACTTTAAAAATATTTAGAGAAGGAAAAAAGAAAACTGCTCTTGTAGGTTTGCAACTATTCGATGATGCCAATACACAGCGGCATTCACGCTTTTCATCACCCACCGATTTTTTAAAATCAGTGGTGCCAAAACTAACAGAAGCTGGTTGGAACATTATAATAAAAACCCATCCAGGGGCTATACATAGGCCTGTGAATTTTTTAGAACAAAAAAAAGCTCTAGCATATGCCAAAGCATTTAACAACTGTTATATTTACAGTGAGTTAAGCGATCACCGTAACTATTTATCCTTACTCAAAAGCGTGGATTTAGTTGTAGTTATAAATAGCTCAATGGGATTTGAAGCTGCTTTGTTAGGGAAAACTGTAGTTCTCGAGGGCGAAGCACTTTACAAAATAGCTAACATCTTTCCCTCTTTGGATGAAGTTATATCTAATAAATTTAAAAATGAAGACTATTTGGTGAATATTTCTTACCTAACCTACTTCTTCAGTAAATATGTATTTTTGGAAAGGAAAATATTGTTAAAAAATAGTTTCTACATTGCTTTAAATGACTATTGGGATGCAAATAAAAATATTCTCCTAAACGGCGGTTTCTCAATCGAATCTTATATTAGCAGCTTTGAGGAATATTCGAGACGTTTCATAAATAACTCTGAAGAGTTAGAGTCATTGAATCGGCTACCTAAAGTTAAAAGCATTATAGAGTCGTTTGTTTTAAATTCTCCGCGCCGGGGAGAGTCAATTACAAAGTCTAAAAGCGCTTTATTTGTAGTTGATAGGAGCATAGGGTGCGAATTAGAAGAAGGTATATCAAGTTTTAGTATTGATACTTCTATTTTAACTGACAGAAAATATATTCTCGAAGGCTGGGCATTTGAAAATAAAAGAAAAACACCTCCAGTTATTTGCCTCATAATTCATAATAACAAAATACTCCATGTTGGAAGATTTTTAAAAAGAAGAAAGGATGTCCAAGTAGCGTTCGAGCTGACGCATTGCTATTTTGGTTTTAAGTATGAAGTGTCTGATATCGATTCGATGGAAGGTGTAGACTTAGTGTTCCTTTATTCAGATGGTAAAGCTGAAGTTGTTAATATAAACGTCGAGAAGATTGTCTAGTTAGAAGGGCTATATATGAAAAATCTGCTGAAAAATAATGGCTTAAGTATTGTAAATGCTCCTAAGGAAAGGTTTGAGAAAGCAACTATTGTCGTGCTGGGGCTCGGTCGCTCAGGGACTTCACTGGTCTCTCAGATTCTAATCAATTCAGGGATTTTCATGGGTGAAGGCACGTCGGCAACGGGTGAGGATATAGAGATAGCCAACTTTTTAGATAACAATCAATTTAAAGAGTTAGGGCTTTTAATTGCTAGTAGAACTGAAAAATATGATTATTGGGGCTGGAAAAGACCAAATACAATAAACTTCCTAGATGACATCGACCCATTGATCGAAAATCCTATATATGTCTGTCTATTTCGCGACCTACTAGCTATTTCTAAAAGGAATGAGGTGTCTATGGGGAGAGACGTATTAGAGGGGCTGGGCCATGCGATACGCTCATATACTCGCTTAGTCAACTTTATATCAAAAACAGACAAGACGTGTATCCTTACTTCATTCGAAAAGTTAAAGAACGATCATGAGGCCTTGATAACCGGTTTAAACGAAGTCTTAGATAAGGAGTTCAAATACACCTCAAGCATGAAGGAAAATGTGGTGAATGCTAAATCACAATACATGGTCGATTCATATGGCTTAAAAAAATAGAAATTTGTGTTTCCCATCTATTGCGTATTAGATGTTTTATGATATCTCTTTTGAATATATCTAAGACACTTTCGTTGATAAAGTTTTAAATAAGTTGATGTTACATAATGAAGGATAAGATTAAAGTGGTGATCCCTGCAAGGTACGGGTCGCGTCGTTTACCAGGAAAACCACTGCTACTTTTAAATGGTAAACCAATGTTTTGGCATGTTGTCCAGAGAGTGATTGAAGCTGGTATAGATGTTGGTGACATTGTCGTAGCTACCGATGATGAGAGGATTGTGCGCAGTGCGGAAAGCGAATGTATTCCAGTACAGATGACATCCTCAAAACACGTCAGTGGAACTGATCGTGTAAATGAGGTGTCATGTAAAAATAACTGGTCTGACGATTTAATAGTATTTAATGTGCAGGGAGATGAGCCTTTAATTCCACCGGAGTTAATTGCAGCGTTGGTCAAGTTTACTTTAAATAACAAAAACTTCTCAATCACTACAGCAGTTACTCCGATTCAAGCTGCCAGCGATTTAAGTAACCCTAATATTGTAAAAGCGATCCTGTCTGAAAATAATACGGCCTTGTATTTTACTCGTTCACCAAGCCCCTTTAATAGAGACAACCCACAGGATTTCTCCCTCGCTTTTAGGCATATTGGAATTTATGGTTACAGGGTATCAACACTTAGAAGGTTTTGTTCATATAAAGAGTCAAGGCTAGAATCCTATGAAAAATTAGAACAATTACGTGCACTGAGCTACGGTATGTCTGTAGGTGCAACTATCACAAAAGCCCCCCTTCCACATGGTATTGATACTATTGATGATTATAAAATAGTAAAGAAACTTATGGCTAACAAATGAATGTTAAAAATATAGCTCAAGAAGTTATTAAAACTGAAATCGAAAGTTTGATTTTTATGTCGAGTAGAATTGATGAAAATTTTTCTATCGCGGTTGACGAGATTTTGAACTCTAGTGGCAGAACTATTGTTTGTGGAATGGGTAAGTCTGGAATTATTGGGAAAAAAATAGCTGCTTCTTTTGCAAGCACTGGTACTCCAAGTTTCTTTATGCACCCAGCCGAGGCTTTTCACGGTGATTTAGGTATGGTAAAGCCTGAGGATATATTTATTGCGATATCTAATTCTGGAGAAACCAGAGAGGTCTTAAAACTACTTCCCTTTTTGCGTAGCAACGGTAATTTTGTGATTGCGATTACGGGAAATGTAAAGTCAACGCTTTCCTCAAATGCACATTGTCATCTTGATATAGCGGTGCCGAGAGAGGCGTGTAAGCTTCAGTTGGCGCCAACGTCATCAACAACTGCGGCACTTGTTATGGGAGATGCGCTCACAGTTGCTTTAATGGAGAAAAGAGAATTCCAACCGGAGCATTTTGCTCGTTTTCACCCAGGGGGGAGTTTAGGTAAGCGACTTTTAAATAAAGTCAAAGATGAAATGGTAAGTGAAAGTTTACCAATAGTTTCCCAAAATGACTCTTTAATCAATGTTATACATGCGATAAGTAGTGGCAAATTGGGTTTAGCCTTAATTGTAGAAAATAAATCCGTGATTTCTATCATTACGGATGGGGATTTGAGGCGTACGATTGAAAAGTATCAAAAAAATGCATTCGATCTAAAGGCAAAGGACTTTGCTCAAGTGAGTCCGTTATCTACAACAGCTGACACCAGAGTAGATGACGCATTACAGCATATGGAAGTAAAAGGTGTGAATGCATTGGTTGTTTATGAGAAGGATAAGTTTGTAGGCATTTTTAAGAAATAACATACTAGGTATCTGATATTATATTAACATGGTGCTACTTATCAGATCTGTCAAATTAATAGGGAATGGTGTGAGTGGAAAATCAAATTATAAATATTAACGATATAGAGTTGGCAAACGAAAAGCCTTTCGTATTGTTTGGAGGCATGAATGTTCTAGAGTCACGTGATTTAGCAATGCGTATCGCAGAGCATTATGTGGAAGTAACAAGTAAGTTAAAAATCCCTTATGTATTTAAAGCATCGTTTGATAAAGCAAACCGCTCATCAATCAGCTCTTACCGTGGGCCCGGTATGGAAAAAGGCTTAAAAATATTTGAAGAGATAAAAAGTACATTTGGTATACCGATCATTACCGACGTGCATGAACCCTATCAAGCGGCGCCTGTAGCAGAAGTTGTTGACATCTTACAATTGCCAGCGTTTTTGGCGCGACAAACAGATTTAGTTGTTGCTATGGCAAAGACTGGTGCGATTATTAATGTAAAGAAGCCTCAATTTTTGGCGCCGCATGAAATGCGACATATCATTAACAAATTTAATGAAGCTGGTAATGAAAATATAGTTTTATGCGAACGGGGTTCAAGCTTTGGTTATAACAATTTAGTAGTTGATATGTTAGGCTTGGACGATATGAAGGTTATGGCGCCGGTAATTTTTGATGCAACACATGCTTTACAACGTCCCGGTGGGCGAGCTGATTCAGCTGATGGTCGTAGGGCTCAAGCTGCAGAATTAGCACGAAGTGGTATGGCCTTAGGTATTGCTGGTCTATTTATTGAAGCACATCCAAATCCAAACGAAGCAAAGTGTGATGGTCCATGTGCACTAGCGCTTAGCAAGTTAGAGGGTTATCTAGCTCAAATGAAAGCTGTTGACGAACTAGTCAAAAGTTTTCCACCACTCGATACAAGTGCAAATATCGCTTAAAGTACAAACTGAAAAATATCAAAGTACGGCCTGAAACCACTAAAATAAACGGTTAGTTCTACATTTTCTGATAAATTAAATACTCTAAAGTAAATTTATATAAACTTTTGTGAATCTTTATTTTTTGGGCGGTATCGTGATTTTAGTGTTTTTATTAAAATTAATAACTAGATAGATATTAAGTACTTTAATTTTTTCTTCTAGTTATATAATTAAGTTACGAGAGCTCTTTTATGTTGATAGAAAAATGTAATTTAAAAAAAGTAAACGAAGCTTTCTTTATAGGAGGCTCGAAACTCATAAAAGGTGGCGAGGCAGTATTCGAAAGTTCGTTTAACCGAGGATGGACGGTACTAAATTCTTATTTGCTGCTCAATAAATATTATATATTATTGCTTGAGAATCAAAACACCAAAAGTAACGCTGTTTGGTTTTTTGATGAACATCATAATTTTTTCTGTAATGATTTTAAGTCGCCTAAACTACGAGATTCTATACGGAATGAAGTTAACATTTTCTTAGATGGCTTGTTAAGCTTGGATTTATATGATGACTATAATAAAGCTGTTGAAGAAATACATAACAGTCCCAGTTTCATAAGAAGAAACCTGTACTTGCTTGTCAGAGAAACGGTTGCTGACATAAAAGCCTCGAGCGAAGTCAGCTTTGATGATCTATTGAGTTTTTTTGAAATTAATGATTCGGAAAAGAACCTACAAGATGTCACTATAAAAAGTTCCAAACTAGAAGTTAATTTGGAGGGGAAATTACTAAGCACTAATAAAAGTATCATTATAAATGACCATATAATCTCTTACTTATTTCGTGACGACAACAAAGTTTTTTTCGTTTTTTTTCACGGCAATAACTCCGAACCGTGTCTTTTCTATTGGCCAAAGAATCAAACCGTCATATTTAATAATTGTAAACCCTCAATCTATATCCCTCTGTTGAGGCAGCAATTCATTTCGAATTTTTTTAATATCCAAAAGTATATTGAAAATGAGGCTAAGTCTAAAGTTGTAGGATTGATAAGAAGTAATCATATTGGCCACCATTTATGGAATGATTTGACTGGAGTTAACAGGATAACTAACAAAAAACTAGACAGTAATTTGACTGAGATAATAATACACGATCCGAGCAGAACAGAGCATTACGGAAAGGTGGATTATTTATTTGATTTAAAGTGTGGAGTAAATAGAGACCTAAGTGGCTTGGCAAATATCGCAAACCATGTATATGAGAATAACTTCCTTTTAGTTAGGATAACCGATGACTACATAAGCGGTGATTTAGCTAAAAAGATATTACGAAAATGCGCAAGCTATAAAAGCGATAAGTTTAATAAAGTCAAAAATAATATAAAGGTTGTACTGGGGCTCAGATTAGAAAATAGGACGTGGATTAATCAAAAAGAAGGCTTGAAGCGTCTGTTAAACGCTTTGTGTAAGAGGTTTGGAGAGCATAATTTTGTGTTTATCGTCGATGGTCATAATAAGCTTCACAATGGCGCTAAGATTATGAGTTACCAAGAAAGGCCTGAAGATGACATCCAGAAAAAAGAGTTTGAAATATTAAATTACTTGAAAGAACATTGCGTTCAAGCAAATTCTGAAGTAGTCAGTTGCCTGGGATCTAGCTTAGGAGATAATTTATCCTCGATAAATAGTGCTGATTTTTTTATTGCACCTTGGGGGGCAGGCTTAGTTAAATATAAATGGATCTGCAATCTTCCGGGAGTGGTCTTTACAAGTCAATATAATTTAAAACACAGAGCAGATTTAGATATATACGATAGTACTGAGTTCAGGGAAGGAGTTGTTCCTAGTGAGTATCTTGAAGTTGAGGCAATCGAAGATATCTATACGCTGAATGCGGAGCCTAACAGGGCAAACTTTTTTTTAAGTGAAGACATTTTGATAGACTCTGTTATTTCTTACATAGAAAAAATCGTTTGATTTTGGCACTGATTAAAATCTAAGGAATAAAATGAAAAATATTGCGCTAATTGGTCATACAGGTTTTGTAGGGTCTAATCTAGAAAAAGAACTTACTGATAAATTACATTGCTTTAATACTTCGAACATTACAGACATTCATGGAAAGACTTTTGACTGCTTATATATCAGTGCTATTCAAGCGAAAAAGTGGTGGGCAAATCAAAATGCCGTAGAAGACCGAAAGTTGATCGATGTGCTATTCGAGCATTTAAGGTCTGTTAAAGCGAATAAAGTTGTATTTATTTCTACAGTCGATGTTTATCAGCCGCCAATAAACGCAGATGAAGATACACGGAGTATTCAAAATATGCACCCCTATGGCGCCAATCGACTGTATGCAGAAAAAAAAGTAAGAGCGTTGTTTTCTGATGTGCACATTATCCGTTTGCAGGGTCTTGTTGCTGAGAACTTGACTAAAAACATTGTATTTGATCTAAAAAATAAGAATATGATTGCGTCAATTAATCCAAATTCAGCTTTACAATGGTATCCGTTGAGACGTTTAAATAGTGATATACAAAAAGTGATGGAAAATAATATTCCTTTAATTAATCTAAGTGTGGAGCCAATAAAGACACAAGACATTATTGATATTGCCCCCTTATCTGACCAGGAAAAAGCGCTAGTATCGTCTGCCCCTTCAGATCCAGTATATTACAATGTAAAAAGCAAATATGCTGGCGTTTTCGGCGGGAACAGTGGCTATATCGTAGGTGCTGATGAATCATTAGCAGAAATACAAAATTATTTCGGATAATTTTCAATTTAGGAATGTATATGGACGCAAAAATAGCGATTATAGGTGCGGGGTGGTATGGGTGCCACCTTGGTATGATGCTTGACGCAATGGGGTGCAACGTACAGATTTTTGAAAAAAATTGTGACATTCTTGGAGAAGCTTCCGGCAATAATCAATTTAGACTACATTTGGGCTTTCATTACGCACGCCATAGCCGAACTCGCATTCAATCGAGGGATGGATATGCTCGTTTTACTGAGCGCTACCCTGCTCTTTCTAAACCGATTGTGAACAACTTATATGTAGTTCCCAAATTTGATAGTTTGGTCGATTTCGATACCTATAGGCTCATTATGTTCTCATCAGGTATACACTTCCAAGAGTTACGCCCTAACGAATGGCCGTCTTATTTAAAAGAGGTTGATGGGGTATTGAAAGTCGACGAACATGTCCTCCTCACTGAGAAAGCTCGCGAACATTTCAAAAAAAAGTTGGCAGGCAAAATACGGTTAAACACAAAAGTACACTTTGCAGAGCAGCAAGGTGAAATAGCAGTAGTTAATAATGAAAAATTTGATTTTGTTGTAGACGCAACTTGGGGACATTTAAGCGATATAGACTACGACTGTTTTTACGAGCCAACACTTCTTTTATATTACCGTTATAAGGGCAAAGGAGAATATCCTGCTATTACTATGGTGGATGGTCCTTTGTGTTCTATTTACCCCACGGAAAGAGAAGGGATATATACGCTTTCGAGTGTCAAGCATACTCCGCTAGGAAAATATGAATCATCAGCAGAGGCAAAACAGCGCTTACGCGCATTTTCTGATTCCGAGCTTAAACAAAAAATTGCTGAAATGGAAGAACATGTCAAGAGCTTTGTTCCAGATTTTTGCGAGCATTTTGAGTATGAATCACCGCAATTTAATATCAAGACGAAGTTGTACGGCGAGCACGATGATAGGTCTTGTTATGTCAAAACAGAGGACAGGATGATCTCAGTTTTTTCGGGAAAAATTGATACGATTTTTTTCGCTGCGCAAAAGGTATGTGATTACTTAGAGCGATATGCCCACGGAGAAATAAAACCCGAGAAGAGTGCGCAATGAAGTTGACTTTCATATGAAGTTATCAGTAAGTAATTTAGCATGGCCGAGTGATGAGGCAAATTGGTGCTTAGAGCAACTCGTAAAAAAAGGTATTTATGCTGTTGAGTTGGCGCCATTGAAAGTGTTTAGTTCTTGGGACTCTATCACTGACAGAAAAATAGCTAAATTGAACGAAAAGTACGAGCAATTCGGTGTAAGCGTGAGTTCGTTTCAAGCAATCACTTTTGGCACAGATGAATTAGCCTTATTGGGCGATGAAGTAAAAGTAAACAACTTTTTACGACATATGGAAAAGGTAGCGTACTTACTTTTTAAATTAGGCGGGGAGAATGCGGTCTTTGGTAGTCCAAGTTTACGTAAAATTCCTAACTTTGACGAGAATGAACTAAAACGCTTATTTGTAAAAATAGATAAAATATTTTCAAAATATAATGTGAACTTTGTGTGGGAGACAGTACCTCATTATTATGGGTGCGAGCTATTAAACAATATTCAAGATACAGATAGTTTTTTTAGTAGATTGGATCTGAAAAGTGTTTGGCGTCATTTTGATACTGGTTGCCAGTATTTGTCGAGTGATCTTTATGCCCCTGACAAATGTGCTGAATTTATTGCGAATTCAAAACATTTGCACATATCAGAAGTAAATCTTGATAATTTTTCCAACCCCGCAAAATATAATATTGAGTTTGCAGAAAAAATAAGAAGATACTATCGCGGCAGTTGGTGTGTCTTAGAAATGGGGGAGAAAGGTTTCTCTAGAGATAGCTTTATACGCTCTCTCGAGAATTTTAAAATTCTCTTTTCAAAGTAGATTTCAATGTTTCCTCTCCATATTTTTCAACGTAACTTTTGATGAAATATTGAAACCTATTAAAGTGCATATATCGTAGCTACAAGGTTTAGCAACAAGTGTCTCGCTCAAAGTGGGACAGGGAAGGTAGGTCTTATTCGGCGGCCTCATTTTCAGTTTTTCAGCAGATGCTAAGGCAAAACGCTATTTAGAGGGGGTTGTATGAGAGCTTTTTTAAAGGCAGTGTATGCTATCACAACGTAAGTCAAATTTAGTTTCATCAGAGGAGTAACTAATGAGAAAAGGAATTATTCTGGCGGGTGGCTCTGGCACGCGCTTGCATCCATTAACAAAGGTTGTAAGTAAGCAGTTGATGCCTGTATACGACAAGCCGATGATTTACTATCCGCTAACAACATTAATGATGTCGGGTATAAGAGATGTCCTCATCATAACCACTCCTGAAGAACAGCAGCGCTTTATCGACCTAATTGGCGATGGCTCATCTTTGGGTATGAATATTCAGTATGCTGTTCAGCCGTCGCCAGATGGCCTAGCTCAAGCGTTTTTAATTGGCGAAGATTTTATCGGCAACGATAGCTGTTCATTGGTGCTAGGCGATAATATTTATTACGGTCACGACTTAAAAGTGTCTTTGCAAAATGCATTTAAGCAAGAACATGGTGCTACGGTATTTGGCTATCACGTTCACGACCCAGAGCGTTACGGTGTTGTAGACTTTGACGAAAATTGGAATGCACTTTCTATTGAAGAAAAGCCTGCAGCTCCGAAGTCAAATTATGCAGTCACAGGATTGTATTACTACGATAACCGTGTAGTAGACTTTGCGAAAGAAGTTAAACCTTCGCATCGCGGTGAATTAGAAATTACCGATTTGAACAACCTATATCTTCAAGATGGCTCACTTAAAGTTGAGTTGATGGGCCGAGGCTCTGCGTGGTTAGACACGGGTACGCTCGATTCATTGCTTGATGCAGCAAACTTCGTTGCCGCTATTGAAAAGCGTCAAGGGTTGAAAGTGTGTTGCCCAGAAGAAGTAGCATTCCGTATGGGATACATTGATGCTGAACAACTAGAAAAGCTGGCTGCGCCACTTAAGAAGAGCGGTTACGGTGATTACTTGCTGAAAGTTATTCACGACCGCGTTAAATAAATATCAAGAACGGATATATTTTTTCTATGCAAGCAATTAGTACAGACATCCCTGACGTAAAAATCATCGAACCAAAAGTATTTGGCGACGAACGTGGTTTCTTTCTAGAAACCTTTCGCACTGATTGGTTCAAGAAAGAGTGCGCGGATGTTGACTTTGTTCAGGATAACCACTCGAAATCTAGCCAAGGTATTCTGCGCGGCCTTCATTATCAAATGGAGCAAACCCAGGGCAAATTGGTACGCGTGGTTAGCGGTGAAGTGTACGATGTAGCCGTAGATATGCGTAAAAACTCACCTACTTACGGTAAGTGGGTTGGGGTTACATTGTCTGCTGAAAACAAGCGTCAGCTGTGGGTTCCTGCAGGCTTTGCCCACGGTTTCTACGTAACCAGCGAATCTGCTGAGTTCGTGTATAAGTGCACAGACTATTATCACCCAGCATCTGAAATATCAGTTAAGTACGACGACCCAACGTTAAATATTGACTGGCCTTTAGTAAATGGTGAAAAGCCTTCTTTATCAGGTAAGGATGAAGCTGGTTTAGCATTTGTAGACGCGCCTACATTTTAATTGTCATTGGGTACTAGCGATAAATGAATATTGTAATTATAGGTAAGTCTGGGCAGCTAGCGTTTGAGCTTTCTCGAACGCTTAAAAATAGCGAACACCATGTAACGTTTTTAGGGCGTGATGATATTGATATTACAAGTAGCGAGAGTATTGACGCTACTTTATCGTCTTTATCAGTTGATGTTTTGATAAACGCGTCTGCTTATACCGCTGTTGATAAAGCTGAAGATGATACCGAAGCGTGTAATGCTATTAATACGCTTGCCGTTAAGAATTTAGCTAGTTTTTGTAAAGCTAAGGGCGCGTTTATGGTGCATGTGTCTACCGACTATGTCTTTAATGGTCATAAAGGCTCGCCTTACTTAACTAATGACCCAATTGAACCGCAAGGTGCGTATGGTAAATCAAAGGCTGAAGGTGAAAAAGCACTGCTTGAAATACTGCCAGAAGCCAGTTGCCTAATCCGCACGGCTTGGGTGTATTCATCGCATGGCAATAACTTTGTGAAAACCATGCTGCGCTTAATGGGCGATAAACCACAGCTTGCTGTTATCGATGATCAAATTGGTACGCCTACGTGGGCAAAAGGTTTGGGTGAAGCTTGTGTTTCTGCCGCTGAAAATAAAACAGCCGGTGTTTACCACTGGACCGATGAAGGTGTAGCAAGCTGGTACGATTTTGCGTTAGCTATTCAAGAGCTGGGCGTTGAGAAAGGATTGCTGGATAAATCAATTCCAGTGCTACCTATTCCGTCCAGCCAGTACCCAACGCCTGCGAAGCGGCCTCATTACAGCGTATTAGATAAGCAAACTGCGCGCGAAGCATTTGCGTCGTGCAAGCCTACCCACTGGCGTAAGCAGTTAGCTAGCATGTTAGACGAACTGAAAGTCTAAACGGCAACAACAGAATTATATTTTTGGTAAAAAAGAAAATGAGTAAAACTATTTTAGTAACAGGTGGCGCGGGCTTCATTGGCTCTGCAGTTGTTCGCCATCTTATAAACGACACTGACCACACTGTGGTTAATGTAGATAAGCTAACTTACGCGGGTAATTTAGAGTCATTAACTTCGGTTTCAAACAGCGACCGCTATAGTTTTGAGCAAGTTGATATTTGTGATGCTGAAGAAGTAAAGCGCGTTTTCAACACGCACCAGCCAGATATCATTATGCACCTAGCGGCAGAGTCTCACGTAGACCGTTCAATTGATGGTCCAGGCGAGTTTATTCAAACTAATGTAGTAGGCACGTATACCTTGCTTGAACAAGCGAGAGCATACTGGTCAGCACTTGAAGGCGATAAAAAAGCCGGGTTCAAGTTCCATCATATATCAACCGATGAAGTATACGGTGACCTTCCTCATCCAGATGAAGTTGAGCCAGGCACAGAGCTTCCACTGTTTACGGAAACTACACCGTATGCGCCTAGCTCACCTTATTCGGCAAGTAAAGCAAGTTCAGATCAGCTAGTGCGTTCGTGGCTTCGCACATACAAGCTACCAACGCTTGTCACAAATTGCTCTAACAATTACGGCCCTTACCACTTCCCAGAAAAACTTATTCCATTAGTTATTCTAAATGCACTAGCTGGAAAGCCACTGCCTGTTTATGGCAAAGGTAACCAAATACGTGATTGGTTGTATGTGGAAGACCATGCGCGAGCGCTAGTTGTTGTAGCGCTTAATGGCGAGATAGGCGAAACTTATAACATTGGTGGACACAACGAAAAGCAGAACATTGAAGTGGTGCAAACCATTTGCGCTATTTTGGATGAAGTAAAGCCGAAAGATAGTAAATACGCTGAGCAGATTACTTACGTTCAAGACCGCCCAGGGCATGATATGCGATATGCCATTGATGCTAGCAAAATTGAGCGTGAGCTAGGATGGAAGCCACAAGAAACCTTTGAAAGTGGTATTCGTAAAACCGTTGAATGGTATTTAGCAAATGAAGGCTGGTGGAAAGCGGTGCTTGACGGTAGTTACCAAGGTGAGCGCTTAGGTACAGGTAGCTGATACTTGGCACTTTAATTCGTGATATAATAAAAAGCCGCAAAATTGCGGCTTTTTTTGTTGATGTGTTGTTAGATATCGCTGTTAGGGATTCAATTAGCTGTATGAAGAAATTGGCCATGTTAACCGTTAAAGGGGCTGTTGGTTTAGTACCTAAAGCGGTAAGAAACAAGCTGAAAAGCAACCATAAACTCACTGAGTTTTATAGCCGCTCTTTACAGCGTTCAGGCCTTTTTTACGGCTTCCCTTCTGAAAAAAAACGTATGGCTTTGTATAGTGCTTACCTCAAACAGCAGGCGCAGTACTTCCAAGAGCTGGCTTCTATTGACAAAAATGGTCGCGAAATTCACGCGCTTATCTTTGGGGCAAAAAATCTATCTTTAACGTTAGATTCGCTTAACCGGGTAGGCGTAAACTATGAACGTATTTGCGTGGTAGCTGAAAGCAGTGTTGACGAGTCAGTGCGTTATGCCGCAACAGTTTCTGAAGCGGTGGATGATTTATCTGAATCGACGCGGCTTTTGCTTTTAAATAGCGGGGATACGATAAACAAAGAGTCTTTTGAAACGTTTCTAAAATGCGACAATGGCGCCGATATTGTTTACTGTGATACAGATAGGATTGACGCTAAAGATCGAAGAGTCTCTCCTCACTTTTTGCCCGACTGGAATCCTGACCTTCAACTTTCTACGGGGTATATTTTTACAGGCGTAATGTGTAACGCTGCTTTGGTGAAACAAAGTGCGGTAAGCGCTTTGACAGTTGCAGGGCTAGTTACAGAGTTATGGATAAAACTGCCGCATTTATCAGTTGAACATGTTCCGTATACACTAATTCATCGCTCACCTAATAAAAAGATTACGCTTGAGGCTCTGGCAGATATAAGAACGGTTATAGAATGTTTTACTTCTGCGACGCCATCTTATAACGAAGAACTCGCTGTAAATACTATCCAATGGCCTGTTGAATCAGAGCCTTTAGTCTCTCTTATTATTCCTACTAAAAATGGCAAAGCGCTCGTTAAAGCTTGTATCGATTCGATATTAAATAAAACCGTATATCAAAATTATGAAATATTGCTCATCGATAATGGATCTGATGAAAAAGAAAGTCTCGACTATTTTGCTAAGTTAGAGAAGCACTCCAAAATCCGTGTTCTTCGTTACTCTGGAGCATTCAATTATTCCGCTATTAACAATTTTGGCGTACAACATGCTTGTAAAACTAGTTCGATAATAGGGCTTATCAATAATGATATTGAAGTAATAAACCCTCATTGGCTATCAAGCATGGTAGGGCATGCGGCACGGGACGATATTGGGTGTGTTGGGGCTAAACTGTTGTACTCTGATGGCCGAATACAGCATGCTGGGGTTGTACTCGGGTACGGTGGTGGTGCAGGTCATGCACATAAATACTTCCCAAGGTATCACCCAGGATATATTAAGCGTTTAATTGCAACACAGAATTATTCTGCAGTTACAGCGGCTTGTTTGTTAGTAAAGAAATCATTGTTTGTAGACGTTAACGGATTGAATGAACAAGATCTAACCGTAGCCTTTAATGATGTAGACTTTTGCCTGCGGGTTAGAGAAACTGGTGTACGAAATGTTTACTGCGCTGAAGCCGAGCTATATCATCATGAGTCGGTGAGTAGAGGGTTAGACCATGCGCCGGAAAAAGCAGCAAGGTTTAATCGTGAACTAGAATTTTTAAAACAACAGTGGGGCAAGTATATACAGCATGACCCCGCTTACAGCCCAAACCTTACACTTATGCGTGAGAACTTTTCCATCAAATCGAAAGAAGAGTTTTCTAGTTAGAAGTAGCTTTGAAATAATTTGAAAGTTGGAACTTGTTTGAAAAATGGAATCAACAATGAGCAGATACAAAATAGCGGTAGCAGGCACGGGGTACGTAGGCTTATCGAATGCGGTGTTGTTAGCACAACACAATGAAGTAAAAGCGGTCGACTTAGTTCCTGAAAAAGTTGAGATGCTGAATAACAAGAAGTCTCCAATTGAAGATAAAGAGATATCTGAGTACCTGACAACTAAAGAGCTTGATCTTAAAGCAACACTAGATGCACAGGTTGCTTACAAAGATGCTGACTACGTTATTATCGCTACTCCCACGGATTACGATCCGCAAACTAACTACTTTAATACAGGTAGTGTAGAAGCAGTGATCAAAACGGTAATGGAAATTAACCCTGATGCCGTGATGGTTGTTAAATCGACCGTGCCAGTGGGCTTCACCAAAGACGCAAAAGCACGCTTCGGTACTGAAAACTTAATCTTTTCGCCAGAGTTTTTACGTGAAGGTAAGGCCCTTTACGATAACCTTCACCCTAGCCGTATTATTGTGGGTGAGCGTAGCGAGCGTGCAGAGGTGTTCGCTAAGTTACTTCAGCAAGGTGCTATAAAAGAAGATATCGATGTGTTGTTTACCGACAGCACTGAAGCTGAAGCGATTAAGCTATTCGCCAACACATACTTAGCAATGCGTGTGGCTTATTTTAACGAGTTGGATAGCTATGCAGAACGAAACGGCTTAGATACAAAACAAATTATTGAAGGCGTAGGTTTAGACCCTCGAATTGGTAAGCATTATAACAACCCAAGCTTCGGCTACGGTGGTTACTGCCTACCAAAAGACACTAAGCAGTTACTTGCGAACTACAGTGAAGTGCCGAATAATATGATTCAGGCCATTGTAGATGCCAACCGCACCCGTAAAGATTTTATTGCTGATTCAATCGTAAGCCGTGGCCCTAAGATTGTTGGCATATACCGCCTTATAATGAAGACCGGTTCAGACAATTTCCGAGCAAGCGCTATTCAAGGCATCATGAAGCGTATAAAAGCGAAAGGTATTGAAGTTGTAGTTTACGAGCCAGTGCTTAAGGAAGAAGATTTCTTTAATTCACGCGTAGTAAACGACTTAGAAGAGTTTAAGAAAATCTC
>VAOV01012107.1_pt1 | contig 18753 bp, 16 predicted proteins | sample 3393941 | NCBI WGS metagenome assembly VAOV01 (sample SAMN08290427, study PRJNA428436) | hydrothermal vent metagenome | isolation source: Deep-sea hydrothermal vent chimney | place: Indian Ocean: Southwest Indian Ridge | depth 2398 m m
CAGTATGCTGTCCATACTGAAATGATTTAGTAATAGGAGTCACTATTTGTCCTTTAATTTCAATCTTTATTTTATCGCTTTTAAACGCGGCGCATAGTATAACTTTGAAGTGGCGTTAATGCCATTCCCAAATGCAGCCCCACGTGGAATTTGTCGCATTATTTTGTAATCAACTCGGTAATTTACCGCTACCACCTATAGCACCATGACTATATGAAATATCTGTGAAATTTCAAATATTGACTATATTTTCATCATACTGACATAAAACAGCGTATGCTAGAACAAAACGTAAGCTAAACAAGAACGCACATGTCATCTTACATAAAGGTTACAGTAAGTGTATTTATCACAATAAGAACGTCTAATATTAAGGCTTGTTGACCCTTGCACTAGATTAATGGTCACCAGCCTCAAGTGTGCTAAAGGAGATAACCATGTTGGTACTTCGACTTAACAAAGCAGGCATGCCACAAGAGTGGATAGATGTTGAACAAGCCGCAAAGCTTTACAGTCAAGATAAGGTGTTGTTTGAACTAGGTAGTGATGGGATAACGCTTAAAGGGGGGTGGAATCACCAAGGGTTGCAAAGTCAACTAACCCTTTCAAGCATTATTGCCTGTGATGGAAAAGTTACTGACCTGTCGGGTAAAGTGGCGCTCACTAATCGGTATTTGTTCCGCCGCGACAGTTATCTATGTATGTACTGTGGCCAAACATTCACGCCCAAACAGCTAACTCGCGACCATATTATCCCCCGCTCTCGCGGCGGGAAAGACGTGTGGACAAATGTAGCTACCGCTTGCCAGCGCTGTAACCATGCCAAAGGGGCTAAAACGCCTGAAGAGGCCAATATGCCGCTTTTAGCCGTGCCATTTAGACCTAACGTTTACGAGCGTTTCTATTTGATGAACAGGCGCATATTAGCCGACCAAATGGCATTTTTAGAAGGGCACTTTTCTCATCAACGAAATTGGACATGCCACGAATAACAGGCAGCGGCCGAAGTTGATCAACCGACCGCCCTCAAATGCGTTTTTATAAGCCTGTACTTGACGTCGTTTGTTGGTCTGTTGTCGTCGCAGACGGGGAAATGTTGGTGTTAAATTCGCTTTGTTGTTGCATTAACATCGCTTGTTCTTCCTTTTGCGCTCTAAACCACAGGCTTAGCCAATCTGAACACATCTTGTGTTCAAGTTCATGAGCTTCCGCAGTTGGGCAAAACAAACTCACCTTTACCACTACTTTGGCTAGTTCGTTCGTTTTGATTTCCACTTCTGGGTCAATACGAATAAACTCTTGTTCTAAATGACGTTCAATCAGGCCTTTATAGCGCTCTGCTACGTCGCGAAAGTATTCGCAATGAGCTTGTGCGCGAGCGTGAAACGCCGGTAACAAGCTATAGGCATTGACTGTAGGCTCATTCACTATTTCAAAAGAGTGGAGACGATAACGACGCATAAAGTTAAGGTTGCGTACGGTTTGGGTTACGAGCTGGCTATTAGGCACATACACGTGCTTTCCTGTGTAGTTGAAGGTCTCGGGATCAACTTCTAGCAACGCCGTTTTAGCCCAGTCCATTTCCACCACTTCACCAATAATATTATTCATTTGGATCCAGTCCCCTACTCTAAAGGGCCGGGCGCCAAGGTAATAAATGAAACCCATGAAGCACTGAATAAACTCGCGGGTAGCAAGCACAATTGCAACCATGAAGGCAGCAATAGAAATTGCCAGGGTCTGAATTTCAGAGCTCCACACCATCATTAACACTATGATGATAAACGCATTCCCTAGCTGCTCTAAAATGTTTATTTGGTTTCGACGGTCTTCTCCCCGCTGGGAGCTTATGCGCCTAATAAGCAGTAATACACCCTTTTTAGTAAAGTGCAGCACAATTAAAAGCACTAGAGATGTCAGCAGTTTGTACTCATTCGCAAAGGCGATAAGCTGATTCCATAACTGCGAGGGGTCTATCACAATCTCCATGTAAGCTCCGTTAATGCTCCGAGGGTAAATATTTGAATAGGCGAAAAAAAGCGCCGACGAATGTCAGCGCTTTTTATTATGAAGCATGTAAACTCGTGGCACAATGCCGACCAGTTATAACTGCGGTCATTTAGTCACGAATTTGACCTTCACCGTTCACAAGGTACTTTTCTGAAGTCAGCGACTCTAGGCCCATTGGGCCGTAAGCATGCAGTTTGGTTGTAGCGATACCAATTTCCGCACCTAAACCAAGCTGGCTACCGTCAGAGAAACGAGAAGAAGCGTTTACCATTACCACACTCGCGTCTACCGCGCGCTGGAACAGCTTACCTTTCTCGGCATCTTCGGTAATGATAACCTCGGTGTGGTTACTACCGAACTGAGCAATATGGTCTACTGCCCCTTCGAAGTCATCTACAACGCGAATTGCGATTTCTAAACCTAGGTACTCTTCACCGTATGCGTCTTCTGCAATTACGTCAGCGCCATCGAAATATTGGCTACCTTTTTGGTTAACGTGAACCTTCACGCCTTTTTCTTTGAACGCATCGGCCACTTTAGGTAAGAAATCACCCGCTACCGCTTGGTGAACGACTAAACCTTCTAGTGCATTACACACACCAGTACGCTGTGTTTTACCGTTTAGAAGAATGGCTAACGCCTTTTCTAAATCAGCGTCTTTATCCACGTATAAATGACAAACGCCTTTAAAGTGCTGAATTACTGGTACTTTTGCGTTATCAGTAACGTAATTAATAAGACCTTCACCACCACGAGGGATAATTACGTCGATGTAATCACGCTGCTCCATCAACTCTTGCATAAGCGCACGATCTGGATTTGGAACCACGGTTACCAAAGCTTTCGGCAAGTTGTGCTTTTCGAGTACGTCTTGCATTAACTCAGCAATAGCTAAGCTGGTATCAAGCGCTTCTTTACCACCACGTAATATAACTGCATTACCCGATTTGAAGCACAGCGCACCTGCATCGGCAGTAACATTAGGTCGTGCTTCGTAAATCATGCACACAACGCCAAGAGGAATACGCATCTTTTTGATTTCGATACCGTTTGGACGTGTACCGATAACGCGCTCTTTACCTACCGGATCGTCAAGCTCTACAATAACTTCAATCCCTTCTGCCATAGATTCGATACGCTCTTCGTTAAGAATTAAGCGGTCGATCATTGCAGCGTCTAAATTGTTGTCTTTCGCTCGCGCTACTTCTTTTTCGTTTACTTCAATTATTTTGCTTTTATTTTCACGAATAGCCGCGGCCATATCAGTTAACACCGCGTTTTTCTGGTTCTCACTTAAAATCGCCAGGGTACGTGCAGCTTTTTTCGCCTGTTGTGCTAACTCTGTAATAATACTCATTCTTTCTCCAGATTTGCTATGTGCTGATCAGAAATAATTGGCCCCGTTTTTTCTTCAAACTCGTGGGCAAATTCGTCGTTTTCCTGATTCGCAATGAAATTCAATAAACAGCTACTGTAATTCGATTTCGCTTTCACCAGCTTAGTACCGTCTTCTTTACGTACTAATATGGTGTCGCCGACCGAGAACTCACCTTTCACGTCAATAATTTCGCTGCTGGTAAGCTGCTCTGCGTCGCTGTGTAGAGAGTCATCGAAGTCTCCCTCTACTATAACCTCGCCCTGCGCGTTTGACGTATGGCGCATCCAATGCACATTTTCTTGCATTGGCTTGGCGTGAGGTTTGAAATGCGTACCCGGGTTTTCACCCGACAACAGCATGTTAAACGACAGCTCAGTAAAGCCGTTAATAATATATGTATCTATACCATGCGAAACGGCTTTTTCCGCCGCTTCAATTTTTGTGCGCATGCCGCCGGTGCCTACACCGCCTTTAACCGCACCACCAGCCATGTCATAAATGCTTTGGTCGATGGTATCAACCGACTTGAGCATTTTTGCGTCGTCATGTTCGTGGGGGTTCTTATCGTATAACCCATCGATGTCTGAACAGATAATCAGTGCGTCTGCTTCAGCTGCCGACGCTACCATGGCTGACAAGTTATCGTTGTCACCTACTTTCAATTTATCGGTAGTGACCGTGTCGTTCTCGTTCACGATAGGTAGAATATTGTTATCCAATAAGCTAAATATCGTTTCACGAATACTCACGTACCGCTCTCTGTCGCGCAAGTCGGCGTGAGTTAGAAGCATCTGTGCCGAAGGGAAGTCAAACAGTCTGTCCCATGTGGCAATCATTTCGGTTTGGCCTGCAGCTGCCATTGCTTTTTTAACCGCAATATCAGATTTTTCTTGCTCTGGAAACAAATGCGCGCCAGCTGCGACTGAGCCAGAAGACACCAATACTACCTGTGTGCCGTTGGCTCTGCATCGCACGATAAACTGTGCAATACTCAGCAAATAGTGACTGCTACAACCTTGCTGGTTGGGCGATATTAATGCACTACCTACTTTGATGACTACGCGTTTCCAATTAGGATGACTCATAATAAACTTTTTAACCTTAAGATTGTTGATTCGCTAATTCTTCACTGGCTTGCGCAAACGTTGCCTGTACGTTTTTCGATGGGTTCTCGCCGAAACGGCTTACCCCATAAAGTGTTAACGTACTTACCGCAAACCCTGGAATAATTTCATAAATAACGCTGCTTAACGTTTTACCGTCAGCTAAAACCGGGGCATAAATCCAAAACAGCACGGTTACCGCACCACTCACCATACCTGCCATGGCCGCTTTCGCTGTTAGGTCCTTTTTATACAGACAAAACAGGACTAATGGACCAAATGCAGCACCAAAACCGGCCCAAGCGTTACTTACTAAAGATAAAATTGTATTTGACGCGTCCATAGCTAGCAGTAGCGCAACAACTGCAACCCCCGCTACACCATAACGCCCGATTGTTACCGTTTGCTTTTCGCTAAGTGTTTTTTGTGGTGACTTTTTATTCACCAATACGCGATAAATGTCTTCCGTCAATGAACTCGCACTAACAAGTAACTGTGACGAAATTGTACTCATAATCGCTGCCAAAATAGCGGCCATCAAAAAACCACTAATAAGTGGATGAAACAGCAATTGAGAAAAAATAATAAAAATTGTTTCAGGGTCGTCTACCGCTAGGCCAAACTGATTGGCATAAGCAATACCGACAAACCCGGTCGCTAAAGCGCCTATGATTGTCACTGTCATCCACGACATGCCAATGTTGCGCGCAGTGCTAATAGCGTTAACAGAACGAATAGCCATAAAGCGAACAATAATGTGTGGCTGACCGAAATAACCTAAGCCCCACCCTAAACTTGATAACAAACCTACGATGGTCAGTGTTTCAAGAGACGCCGAAAAATCCGGTACAGATTGATAAGCTGCACTTGACATCTGCGAAACACTATCGAATTCAGTAAAAGCAACAATTGGCACCAGTACCAGTGCAACGAACATGATACAGCCTTGAACGAAGTCGGTAAGACTTACCGCTAGGAAGCCGCCTAGCAATGTGTAAGACACCACCACACCCAGCGTGATAAACAAGCCAAGTTGATAGTCTACTGAAAATGCACTTTCAAAAAGCTTCCCGCCCGCTACAAGTCCTGCTGACGTATACAATGTAAAAAACAGTACAATAATTACCGCAGAGACAATGCGTAAGCTCGCGTTGGGCGTATTAAAGCGTTTTGCAAAAAACTCCGGCACGGTTAACGAGTCGTCAGCTACTTCGGTATAAACACGGAGTTTAGGCGCGACTAAGAGATAATTGGCTAATGCACCTGCTACTAGCCCTATTGCAATGTAAACGGCATCGAAACCGGTTAAATACATTGCGCCAGGAAGGCCCATTAACATCCAACCTGACATGTCAGATGCACCCGCTGATAGCGCGGTAACTTGAGGGCTTACTTGTCGCCCTCCTAAGATGTAACCAGAAATATCACTGGTAGATTGTCGGTAAGCAAACAACCCTATCCCTAGCATTGCGATAAAATATACTGCTAGTGACAGGTAACTTTCCATTGGCATAACGTGGGTTATTTCCTCTATTGCTCTCGAAAACTCTATATTGATTATTGCGAGAGGTCGCTAAAGACCTTTAAATGAAATTAGTGCGTTTGCCTGTGTGAGTAACAAAGGCGCCTTTCTAAAACGCTTTAGTAAAAAACCGTTTTAGAAATTTTTAAACGCAAAATTCAATCGAGCAATAATCATTAGAGTTCAAACAATATAAGGATTTGAAAAAATATTTCAAGTTTAATTTTTATACAACTTAATTTAAAGCACATTCATAGGCTTTTCTGTGCCAACAATGTTTCACATAACATTTCACTTTTTATAAATTAAATAACCTTTACTATTCAACATGCTACAAAGTTAGCGCAAGGCATGAAACATATTAACTTTGTGCGAAATGGTTATAAATCGCCTCACTTTACTTCCAGCTAAAACATTTTTAGGGTAAACCCATCACACATTGCTCTTAGTAGAAATAACATCCAAAAGAAGCTTTTCTACAGGCAGTAAGTGCGTAATATGTGTACAATCTTCACCAGCCAGCGATCGCACACGATTTAGCGTCTTTTCGAAAGCTTCCCTCTGGTTTTTAATAGCAAATAGTTTCGGGTGAATATAATATTTTCTGCAAACCGCTGGCGTATTGCCTAGTTCAGCTGATACGGTTTTACTTAATGTGCTTTCCCACTTTTTAGTTTTTGAACTTGCTACACGTTCATATACGTTGGGCATCACCGTTAGGGCAAAACGGCTCGACGCCCAAGTCCTAAAGTCCTTACAACTAAATTGTTCGCTCAGCTTCTCATGTATAAACGCGTTCACATCTTCGCTCGTTACATCGTGCCATTGTTTACGGTTATCTTGATAGCGAAATAAGCAATAACCTTGTTGTTGTGCGCAATCACATATTAAAGACGCCAATTCTGGGTCATTCACTTTCAGGGTTCGCGGTTTCCCATGTTTCCCTATGTACGCAAGTTCTACACTGTCGTCGCACTGCGCCTGAACGTGTTTGCGTCGCAGCGTCGTAAGCCCATAGGTGTTGTTCTCTTTACTGTACTGCGTATTCCCTACCCTAGCGCCAGTGTAGTCTAATAAAAGACAAACAAGCGCGCATGCACGCTCTAGCGTCCAGGAAGATTGAGAAATGAGAGAAATGCAATGCTCTCGAAACGCTGGAAGGGTATTGCCAAAAGCAATCAACCGCTCAAACTTTTGTACCTGCTGTTGCTCATGCCACTTCTCATGATAAATGTATTGCTTACGGCCTTTTTCATCGTATCCAATCGCCTGAACACTCGCCTTACTGTCGCGGCTGATAAAGGTATCTCGCCAATTCGGTGGGATAACTAGTTTCTTTATGCGGTTTATCACACGTTGACCAGTAACTTTCTTACCACTGGCGTACCGATAGTAAAAACGTTTATTTCCGCACGCAATGCGCTTAATTGATAGGTGGCTATCATCTTCATGCACATTACAATAGCCTTTTATCCGTTTCTTCAAAGCATTCCCCTTTAGCGCGTTCCGTATTAATACAGGTTTATGGTTTTATGAACCGTATGATTGTGAATACAAATTACAAGTTATACAGAAGAATTGATCACATCATCTTTTAACAGTGCGCCTGCTTTTGATTATTACTCGCTAAATACGCTGTAACATTTTTTCACTGCCCGTGTAAAATTATCTCAATAAGGTAATGCTAGCGTTAACTTCCACCCGGCTTAGCGGGTAAATCTCTGTGCGTCCCGCCTAAACTTATACCTAAAAACCTTCTTTAACTTCTTTTAACAATGTAATTAAAGTTGTTGTAAAACAGCTTGTTAAAAGATGCAAACGACAAATTTAAACTAAAGTATAAAGCGTACGATACGTTCATAGGAATGCAACTTGTATAGATAGATACATTAGAGAAAACTTTTAGCTGTTACCGTGTAACGTAAGTCTTTTTACCACTGTGAAACGTTTAGCGAAGAGACGTTGAAACCAGGGTTTGCTAAGCACACGGTTTAAATTGAAGTAAGGATTCAATAATGAGTATTCAAAATTCAGACAATGAAAATTTCAGAGCAAGCGTTGTTTCTAACGATGAACTACAAGTAGCAGCGGTGTTCACTTCTAAACAAAAAGTGAACGAAGTTATCAATATTGTACAAGATGAAACATCAGTGGAAACCTCACAAATTGAAGTGGTGGAAGCGGGCGATGCAAAAATGAGTGAAAAGCTTGAGCGCAACAGTGCATCTATCGGTAAGAGTATGTGGTCGTCTCATTTACTGCTTGGTACTGTAGGCTTAGTTGTCGGGCTAATTGCTGCGTTTCTGCTTACGCAGTTTGGCCCTGCTCTAACGCAGCAAAACCCGCTGTTTACCTATATCGCACTAATAAGCCCGGGCTTATTCATCGGTTTGTTTGTGGCAGGCTTGATTGGACTACGCCCTGACAGAAATGAGGTAATACAGACAGTTCGTCATGCGGTTAGATATGGTAAGGTTGCACTTGTTATTAACTTAAAGAAAACGCAATCGGCTTCGCAAGTCACTAAGCTACTTAAGCAACATTCAGATAATGTTGTCGAGTCTATTCGCTAGTCGGGTTTGTCAGCCACGCTTCACCTTGGTAAAGCAAAGGAACGATTATGCTAAGCCATGCTTATCATGTATTGGATGATAAATGTTAGGTGTTAGATGTTGGGTATAGTGTACGCTACTTAGCAATCATCTTAAGAGGCAATATACGAACCATTGGCGTATATTGCCTTTCGCGTTATTCAAAACCTTATTATTACTGTTGTAGAAACTGGGCATCAATTGTATGGATTTAATATTTTTTGATTTAGACGGGACATTATTGAACAAGTCCTCTCAAATCTCATCGTTTACTAAAGAGACCTTAGCACTACTCGGTGAAAAAGATATCGCCTTTACCGTCGCGACAGGGCGCACTATGCATTCTGCTCAGTTCGTATTAGAGGGGCAGTCTTTCTTGCTGCCTCATATTTACAATAATGGTGTCGCAATTTGGGACCCGTCGGGCAATGCCCTTACGTTAGAAAACCTTTTAGCGCCTAGTGAAGTTAACCTTATTATTGAGCATGCGGTCAAAAACAATATTACGCCATTTATCAATACGGTGAATATGGACAGCCCTAATCACGAGCATGTGATTTATCATTCGACACCTAAATACCAAGTAGAGCGCGATTTAATTGAAAAATATTTTTCTAGAACTAAGGCGAAACTTGACACTATTGAATCACTTCCGGCAACCGCGCATATAACCAATATCAGCATGATTGGAGATGCAGCGCTTGTATACGATATGTATCAACAATTAAACATGCATGATGAACTTATCGCCTACTCTGGCCCAGCAATAGAGGGTGACGAGTACCGTTGGATGGATGTGCACCACAAGTTAGCGAGTAAAGGCAGTGCCGTTGAGCTTTTGAGAAACCAGCTTGGCGCCAGCAATGTGATTTGCTTTGGAGATAGTGACAACGACTTAAGTATGTTTGAACTTGCGGATGAAGCCTACGCCCCATCGAATGCTAAACCTTATATCAAAGACGCAGCAACATCCGTTATTGGCCACCACGATGAAGACGGCATAGCTCGCTTTTTAAGAGAGCGTTTTTCACTCTAGGTAGTGATAGAACGTAAAAGCACCGCTTAGGCGTAAAGTAACGAACACGCTACGCAACTATCGTTATACCGGCCCAGTCGAGATTCTCTAACTGGGCCACTAGCATGAATAATTACCAGTCGATAGGCTCTCGGTCTTTTAGAAATTGACCGTGCGGGCCGCCCTCCTCGATGGTCGCTAACCAAATAGCAGTGTCAGCCCCTTCCTTAGGTGTCTTAGGCGCATCGCTGCCACCCATTCTGGTGTGTACCCAACCTGGTGTCATACTATTAACTTTGACATTGAGCGAGCCGCTATCGGATGCTTCGTCTACCACTGCTGCCATCTTCACTGTTAACGCGTTCAGCGCGGCTTTCGACAACGCATAGCTAAGTGGCCCCTTTAACCCTTCAGCAAAACTACCGTAGCTTGAACTCACGTTAATAATTCTACCAAACCCACGGTCGATCATTTGGGGAAGGGTTTGCTGAATAAGGGTAAGCGGCGCATTCACATTAACTTGCATAGACTTGGCAAGCGTCTCTGCGTTAACCTCATCCCAGGGTGTATCATCTAACACCCCAGCGTTATTGATTAAAATATCTATGGGGCCATACACGGCCTCGGCACGCACAAGGGCGTCTACAATAGCCGTTTCGTTGTCTAAGGGCATTTCTATAATATGAAGGTCTCCGCCAACGGTATCTTTTTTCGCTTCAAGACCTGATTCTTCGTCTCTACACCCCATTAGCACTTTGTAGCCTTTCGAGAGCATTCCCTTTACTATTTCCAAACCTATTCCGCGATTGCCACCGGTAACTAAAACGTTCTTCGTCATTGCCAATACACTCCTTGCTTTCACGCTTGAGACAGTTTTGCCTCAAAACGATTGGATAGATAAAAACAAAGTGGGAACACCACGCTCCACACTAGGGCGATGAAAATATAAGAAAACAGTATGCTCGCACCAAGCTCAACGGCGCCAAATTTAGCGCCGGCAATGTAGCTGAGTGGAGCAAATACAGCGCCTGCGATGGAAGCAAGAACAGGGCGGCCTTTGAACACGGTCAAACTGTGATATACGGTGCCGGCAAACGCAACCCAAAGCAAACTCAGCCAAATAGGAATGGGCCAAAAAGAAAGCAGCGCCTCTGTCTCGTTGAAAATGAAAAGACCACTGTAAGTGAGTAGTGCGTCAACTAGCGTGCCTAACACAAATACCGCGCTCATTAGCTTAATATCTTCAATGCGTTTTGAAGACAAAAAGAGCCAAAGCGCAATCAAGCCCAAAACAGGTATCACGGCTTGGTTCTGAAATAGAATAACGAGCCACCAAACCCCCTGAAACCAGGCGAAGTTTACAACTTTAACTACTGCACTATCTTTCATTTAAAACACTCATATTTTCATTATCAAAGCATACGTTAGCCAGAACGTGTTAGTTCAAACCTATTACCTTAAAAAGTAAACGAAAACACAGTTGGACAAGTATAGATGCATAGGCTATTTACTTTTTCCAATTACAAAGGATGTGTCTAACGTGAAAATGGTGAAGTATTACGTACTAGGTGCAATTGCAGCCTTAGTATTAACGTTTATCTTACCGATAATCGTATTGAAATTGCTGTTTGGATGGGTTGCTTTTTCACTAATAGCAGTAAGTAGCGCCTACTTGCTGAACTACCCTAGCCTCTTTCGTAAACGCGAAGACGGCTCTATTCCATTTTATATTCGCTGGGTTTTCATTCCTTTTCTGTTAGGTACTGGGCTTTACAATGCGTATGCGCGCCGAACAGATAAAGTACCGCCGCTTCAAAAAATCGAGCCCAATTTGTTTTTGGGCTGTCGAATGTCAAGCAAACACGTTCCTTTGCTTAACAAAAATAATATCGACGCTATTTTAGATGTGACAGCTGAATTTGATGGCCTTGACTGGACGGCCTACCAAGAAGATTATCGCTATTTAAATGTTCCCGTGCTGGATCACACAAGCCCCACACCTGAACAGTTAGTATTGGCCATTAACTGGCTAAACCAACAAATATCGGCAAACAAAAATGTGGTTGTTCATTGTGCGCTTGGTCGTGGCCGCTCTGTATTAGTCGTCGCCGCCTATTTGCTTGCGAAGAATCCAGACTTGACCGTAGAGCAAGCACTTTCACAAATAAATCAAATCCGTCAAACAGCAAGGTTGAATAAACGCCAATTGGCATCACTTCAAAAAGTAAGAGACGGCGGGTTGTTGTCACTTCAGAAGAAACTAACGCTTATCGTTAACCCCGTATCAGGTGGTGGAAAATGGGCGCAGTATAAAGAAGATGTATTGTCTCGGCTTAACGAAAAGTTTGAAGTTACCGTAAAAGAAACCACACCGGACGTTGACGGAAAAGCCCTAGCAGAGGCGGCAAGAGATGACGGCGTTGACATTGTAATAGCGTGTGGTGGAGACGGTACCTTAACCGAGGTGGCATCGGCGCTAGTTAATACAAACGTTACCATGGGCATCATCCCTTTTGGTACTGCGAATGCGTTAAGCCAGGTATTGCACGGCTATATCAGTAAAGTAATGCCTGTTAGTACCGCTTGCGACATCATCATCGAAGGGAATACGCTTAACATTGATACCGCCACATGCAACGACCGTGTAATGCTGTTGGTAGCAGCGGTAGGCTTTGAAGAAAAAATGATTTCATCTGCCGACCGTGAAGAAAAAGATATGGGTGGGCAATTCGCCTATTTAAAAGGTTTATGGAACGCCATATCCAACAACGAAAACATGACTTTTAGCGTTGAAATAGAAGGTCGCGAAGCCGAGAATTTTGAAACTCCAAGCTTTGTTATTGCTAATGCAGCGCCGATGACTACAGCACTCGCCCAAGGTGCAGAGCAACCTAATATTACAGATGGCAAGTTAGACTTAACATGGCTTGAGCCACAAACCACATCCGACAAACAATTTTTGTCGCTAGCAGAGCTTGTGTTAAGCCCTGCTGATGCAAAAAAACAATCAGATTCTATACGTCATGAACGCGCAGCCACTATCACTTTAACGTTTGATAAACCGACAGCCTACGCCGTAGACGGCGAAATTTATGAAGGGAACTCACTTACAATAAAAACCGTTCCTCGCAGTCTTACAGTGCTGACAAATTTTAGCAATAAGGATTAAGTAGTCCATGGCAGAACAAAGTAATTTGGATGAAATAACCACGTTTCTTAACGATAAATTTTCTGGCGAAACTGAATACCTTCAAGCCACTCACGAAGTACTTCAAGATATTGTTCCTATATACAATGCCAATGCGCACTACAAAGCGTTTGATATTGTTAGACGCCTCTGCCTTGCGGAGCGAATTATTAACTTTACTGTCTCGTGGATGAATAGCGAAGGTAACATTGAAGTAAATCAGGGATGGCGTGTACAACACAACTCAGCGATGGGGCCATATAAAGGCGGTCTACGCTTTCACCCTACCGTAAATTTATCCGTGCTTAAATTCCTAGCGTTTGAACAGTGCTTTAAAAATGCATTGACCGGGCTACCAATGGGTGGAGGAAAAGGCGGCTCAGATTTTAACCCTAAGGGGCGTTCAGATCGTGACATCATGTTGTTTTGCCAAGCATTTATGCGTGAGTTGCAACGACATATAGGCGCAAATACCGATGTACCCGCAGGCGACATTAACGTGGGGGCAAGAGAAATCGGTTATTTATATGGTGAATACCGCAGGCTAAATAATAAGTTTGAAGGCGTACTCACCGGCAAAGGCTTAGAGTTTGGTGGTAGCTATGTTCGAACCGAAGCAACAGGTTTTGGCCTCATCTACTTTTTAGATGCGGTGTGCCAGTATAAAAAGACCGACCTTAAGGGCAAAACAGTGACAGTATCGGGAGCCGGAAATGTCGCCCTTCATGCCGCCTTAAAAGCCGTTGAAAAAGGCGCTAAGGTAATTTCACTATCTAACAGCCGAGGGCTTTTACATAGTGAGAGCGGATTAAGTGATAAAAACCTGAGGTGGGCAATTGAAAATCATGCTTCAAGTGAAAACATACTCTATGACATGGCTGAACAAAATATGGGGGCGTGGGTAGCGGATAAAAAACCTTGGCACCTTAAATGCGACATAGCGCTCCCCTGTGCCACGCAAAACGAACTGCAAGAAGAAGATGCCAACGCACTGCTTAACAACGGATGTAAAATGGTATTAGAAGGTGCCAATATGCCTTGCACTACCGACGCGCAAAAACAGTTTTTTGACGCCAAAATAACCTACGTACCGGGCAAGGCATCTAATGCTGGGGGCGTTGCACTTTCAGGCTTAGAAATGGGTCAAAATGCTATGTTCAATCAGCGTGACGCCAGCGCGTTAGACGAACAGCTTTGCTCGATTATGAACAGTATTCACGAACGCTGTGTAATCGAAGGTAAGCGTGAAGATGGCTATGTCGATTATATGAAGGGGGCGAATATTGCGGCTTTCAGGCGGCTCGCCGATGCCATGCTAGCGCAAGGTGTTTAAGTCTCGCTATGAACAAATGGTTCGGAATATAAACCGTTGAGAATATATTGGTAACGCGCTATGTAAATCTTGCGCTGTTGTTTAATGCCTAGGCATTATTCAACAGCATTAAAATTAAAAAGCGTTTTAAATCAATTACAAAGAATAGCGGAAAGCATGGAACAAAAATCGCATTGGTTAGTAAGTATTTAACCATTTGAGGGATCTTCCATGAAAATATTTGAAGCACTGCGCCAAGACCATGAAAAGCAACGTTTACTGCTTAAGATTCTCGCCGAAACAAGCGGCAACACTGCGGCACGTCGCGAGTACTATGAAGCACTTAAAACTCAGCTAGAAAGTCATGCTATCGCTGAAGAGCGACATTTTTATACCCATCTGCTAGAAAAGGATGCTACTGTCGACTTAACTCGTCATGGCATTGCAGAACATCATGAAATTGATGAACTGCTAGGTAAACTCGACGAAACTGATATGAGCTCGCCCGCTTGGCTACGTCATTTAAAAACGTTACAAGAAAAAGTTGAACATCACCTCGCGGATGAGGAACAAGAGTTCTTTCAAGTGGCGGGAAATGTACTAAACGATAGTCAGAAAACCAAGCTTGCTAACGCCTATCGCGAAGAAATGAAAAAAGAGCTAGACGAAGAAAAAGTTACAGCCTAGTACTAGATAGCCTCACTGTCTAAAGTGAGGCTATCGTTTTACGGCAACCAAAAACAAAAGCCAGCTTTTATAGCTGGCTTTTTTAATTTTTCACTTTGTACCACGTTTGATAGAAAAGGCGCGAGATTAACGCCCCTCTTCTTACGCCAGTAAGCGCTACTTTTTAGCGATAATGTAAATGGCGTGGATAACCCCTGGAAAGTAGCCCAGAATGGTTAGCAGAATATTAATCCAGAAATGAGCGCCTAGCCCAACTTGAAGAAACACGCCCAGCGGTGGTAGTAAAATCGATAGTAGTATACGAATGATGTCCATAATAAATTCCTTGTTTTTGAATTAATTTCACAACTCAATGGGCAAAATACTCACAGTTTAGCGAAGAATGAGCCCGCAGAGCGTTATACACGCTTCATTATTGTTTGTTGCATTTACAATGCCATGTCGCTTCTTTTAACGACAATAAATATTGAGTCTTCGTTTAAAACAATAAAATTTAATTAATAAAATAGCTATTCTCCGAAAGGCGTATTTTGAAGCCAACTTTCTAAGTCAGCGCAACTCAATGGGCGGCTGATGTAGTAGCCTTGCACTATGTCACATCCCCATTCTTTAAGAATGTCTAACGATGCGGCATCTTCTACACCTTCGGCAACTACTTTCAAGTTAAAGACACTGGCTAAGCTAAGAACCGTGCGGACAATTTGCTGGTCGTTTTCATCACTGGCAAGCGACAGTATAAAACTCTTATCTATTTTAATGGTTTTTACTGGCAAGTTTTTCAAATAAGCCAGTGAAGAGTAACCCGTACCAAAGTCATCGATGGCAAAATGAAAACCACGGGCGGTTAACTCGTTTAAGTTCTCAATCGCAAGTGATGCGTCTGCCACCAGATCGCTTTCGGTTATCTCAAGCTCAAGGGCTTCAGGTGACAAGCCCTCTTCGGTAAGTAGCGAGACAAGTTTAGTTAACAGCACCTTATTTTGAATATCTTGGGTAGATAAATTCATGGCTACTGTAAAGCCATAGCCCTTTTCTCTGAAGTAAGCCAAGTCAGAAATGGTTTGCTTCATCACCCATGATGTAACCTGCTCTATCAAACCTGCTTGTTCAGCAATGGTAATAAACTCATCGGGAGGAACAAACCCAAGTACGCTGTTGTTCCAACGAATGAGCGCTTCCATACTGCATACTTTCATGGTTTGTAAATCAATTTTAGGCTGATAAACCATAGATAATTCATTTTGCTGACTGATTAACGCGCGCTTTAACTCAGTAGTAATAGACAGCCTTCTGGTGTATTTATCTTCCAGATCGGCTTTGTAACGAACACACCAACTGTCGCTGTGTATCGCTTCGTCTGTCACGATATTCATTTTTCTAAACAATTCTTCAGAAGACGAGGCATCTTTAGGGCAATCAATTACAGCCATAGCTACCTTTACCGGAATAGCGATTAAATTACTTTCTACCGGCTGCTCTAAAATGTGCTTGAGGGTTTCAAGCTGATCATCATTGAGTGCGTCGTGTGTAATATAAAGAATTTCTCCGCCAGCTAGACGGGCTGAAGTACCGGGCCAACGCTGTAACCTTTCAGCAAGGGCTTTTAATGTGTTATCACCATTAGAATAGCCATAAAGATCGTTAATGGTTCTAAAACCAATAACCGTGATTGCCACAACCTGAACAGAGTGCCCACTTCCTAACTCAGACTCAAAATAGCCTTCCACATAGTTACGGTTAAAAAGCCCTGTTAATACATCGTGTTCAGCCTGATAGCGAATGTGCTTTTCTCGGCTCCTAATACTGGCCTGCATGCTGTCTACTGCATTGGCGAGTTCGGTAATTTCTTTAAGCTTTGAGGGGGTTTTTAGTGTGGCACCATATTTACCCGAGGCCACCTTATTAACCGCTTTTACTAATGTAGATACCGGCTGACTCACGCTTCGTGCAAGCAATAGTGACAAACCAAGTGCAATCAATATCGCTAAAATAGAGAAGGCGAAGATAGTGAGCTGCACGCCGGTAAAGGCCTCAAAAGAGGAAGTGGTATCAACGGCTAGAGTAATCTTAACCGGTAAGGTTTCTTCGCTTCCTAAATAGACTTGGCGCGTTACGTAAGTAAGTTGATTTTTGAACGTTACATCGACCCAAGAAGGATCTCGTTGTGATGCAAGGACTCGCTTAGCCTCGTGTTCCTTTAATGTGGTTTTAAGTATACGATTTGAATCGAGCTGCGATATTATGATTTCTGCATCGACGAGTTCTTTCAGTTCTTGTAGCAATACACTGTCGAATTCAATACCGATAAGCATGTAGTATCTAAGTGTAGGGATTTCTACACGAATGAGATTAAGCTGAACTAATTTATTATCTACGACAAATAAACCGCTATCTTTACCCTTGGCAACTAAGGCTAAGCTACTTTGAACATTTTGCCCTTCTTTGAAAAGCTCGGTGTGTGAAGCAACAACCTGATGGTCTAAACTGACTAGTGCAATAATGTCGGTATTTAGCCTGTCTGCATAACTGGTAAAGGCGGCTTCAATTGAGGGAATGCTACCTGTTCCCACGGCCCGTCTGAAATCAAATGAACGAGAAAGCACTTTTGACACACTTTTAATTACGGTTTGCCTGTCAGAAACAACTTTATCAAAGACCTTTTCTGCTAACTGGATATCGTGTTCGATATTTTTAACCACAAGTGTATTAGCAGAGCGCCAGACAGCGCCAATTATCAGAAGTGATGCTATTACAACTCCTATAAATAAGGTTTGGAATAAACTCTGACTAAGTGTCTTTTGCACTACAGTGCCCCGTCGTGTGAATATATCAATTTTGTGGAATGCCAGAACGGCTAGTTACAGAAGAATAGCTGAATAACAAAGATAGTAACAGGCATAACATCCTGTTAATTTTGGAATTTAACGCTTTGTTACAATTAAGAGCGCTGGGCTTAGCCTTGGTAATATTTGATGTCGTCATAAAGAAGTCCTCTTTATGTCAACGTATTTCAGGACGGGACATTTAAAGAAAAAAAGGCCAGCATGCATGCTGGCCTCTCTTCAAAGTTGGTGCGGAAAGCGGGACTTGAACCCGCACGAGCTATGCTCACCACCCCCTCAAGATGGCGTGTCTACCAATTCCACCACTTCCGCAAATTTACTTTAGTTTGAACCTTCAGTATCGTCAGACACCGGCACGTCTGTCGCGTCATCTTCAACCGCTGGTACGTCACCTTGCGCTGCACCATCAACAACAGGAACGCCGCTCTGTGCTGCACCTTCGATAACAGGTACGTCTTGGTCTGCAGGTCGTTCTACTTGCTGCTCAACAGCCGCTGGTATTTCTAGATTGTCCCACTCGTCTTCAGCACTTTCACGGTTAGCCGTCATAGCGCCTAGCGATAGGCTGATAAAAAAGAAAAGACCCGCTAAAATTGCCGTTGTGCGCGTCATGAAGTTTCCAGAACCCGATGAGCCAAACACTGTGTTTGAACCGCCTGAGCCAAATGAAGCGCCCATATCTGCACCCTTACCTTGCTGGATTAAAACAAATCCAATAAGCAAAAGCGCCACAATTAGGTATGCTACTAATAGCACTTCGTAAATCATAAATACCTCGTCAGTTTGCCGCTTGGCAAATTGAAATAAAATCTTCAGCTTTTAAGCTGGCTCCGCCAATTAACCCACCATCTACATCATTTTGTGCAAATAGGGTTTTAGCATTATCTGGCTTCACACTACCACCGTATACAATACGAAGGCCTTGGGCCAATTGCGAATCTACTTTAAAAAAGTAACCGCGTATAAATTCGTGTACTTCTTGCGCTTGTTCTGGGCTGGCAGTCTTACCCGTGCCTATTGCCCAAATTGGCTCGTAAGCTATAACTGTTTTGCTTAGCTCATCCACAGACATTGCATTAATAAGAGCGTCAAGCTGTTCACCGAC